>Ga0209125_1000108_pt1 | contig 141136 bp, 157 predicted proteins | sample BarGraIncub1131A_FD_184503 | JGI IMG/M metagenome (GOLD analysis project Ga0209125, IMG submission 184503) | Arctic peat soil microbial communities from Barrow, Alaska - Barrow Graham LP Incubations 11-31A (SPAdes) (version 2) | ecosystem: Environmental > Terrestrial > Soil > Wetlands > Peat... | reverse complement strand
ATGACTAAATTCATCTTGCCAAAAGATAATGGCTGGGGTTACGGCAAAGTATTCAAGCGCAGTGAAAAATATTGTGCCGATGATTGGGTCTGTTGGGAATGCAGTCTGCCTTATAAACCGTTTGCCCAAAAAATAATTGAGATAGCCTTATCGATGTCTTACTTGGTAACCGCCATTTGTATCAATGACACCGACTCGTTACCAGCATCGCAGAATCAGTATTTAGAATTGAATTATCTTACGAGAGGCAAAGACATATCAAACGGTGGATCTTTTAGTTTTGCTTACTCCAGGGAAGTTCTCGATTACAATAAATATTGGGTCGAGAATGAACCAAAACGTGAAGATGATATTCTTAACTGTATGCGCAAGATTTATACGCAACTAGCTGGGAAAAGACTTTCGCGTAATATGGAATCCGATTTCAACATTGGATTATTTCATGCCGAAAGTCGCTTTCCGACCTTCAGGGTACCAGGAAATTGTGCCTGCATTGGTCCAAGTGAATATTCGAGTCCTCGTTACCCGGGAGCGCGATACGTGCCTCATAATATTGACTCAAAGATTCAGCAGCTAAGTTTATTATCTGGCGTGATAAAACTTGCTAACATGGCACGACTACATTACAATCAAGAAAATACGAAGCAATAGCGACAAGTATGTTGGCTTGGAAGCAGTCATCCATTCAAAGAGACTAAATGTCCGCTTGAAACTATTTTCTTCAGCCTGTTCTACGGAACAGGTTTTTTTATATCCAAAAAACTGTGATATCATATATATAGTTAATCTTATGATAAAAATATGAATAAAGATTTTGGGGTTTTTGTCGGACGTTTTTCGCCAATGCATATTGCACACGAAATCGTAATTCGCCACATGATCGAAATTTGTGGCATCGAAAACTGTATGGTTGTTTTAGGAAGCTCAAACGCATCGATGTCTTTTCGCAATTTATTTTCTTATGAGGATCGACGAGGATTTTTAAAAAAAATATTTCCTGATATTCAAGTTGTTGGTATTCCTGATTTTCCAACTGACAACGAGTGGCTATTGGCACTTGATGATATTTTAGCTTTAAGAGGAGTGGATCCCAAAGAGGCAATATTTTTTGGTGGCTGCGAAGAAGACATCAGCTTTTTTCTGGATGCCGGCAGAAAATACCAGATATATAATCGTTTTGACGGCGCGACACCAAAGATATCGGCGACCGAAGTTCGCGATGCTTTAATCCAGGGAAGACCTCTCGATAATTTATTGAACCCAGCGTTAATGGAGGATGTAAAGGATTGTTTTGCGGCTAAGTGGGAGAAGTTCAGGAAGATGTAGTGTGCTCATATAAACCAAAGATCACACGGAAAAGGTGTGTTCTTTTTTTTGGCAGACATTATATAATTAGCTTATTTTCTTGTATACTTATAATAAGAATAATAAATTTTAAATATGCCTAAGTCAATTTATAATCAGAACGCCGCTACGATTCTAAAAAATTTACAAACGACCGAGCTCGGTTTAACTTCAGTAGAGGCTGCTAGGCGCTTGAAAGAAAAAGGTAAGAATTTAATAAAAACAAAGGCCGACTGGCATTTATTGCGTTTATTAATCAATCAACTCAACAGTGAGCTGGTTTGGATATTAATCTTCGCTGCCATTTTAGCTTTGATATTTGGTGAACCAAGAGATGCCTCAATCATTGGCGTAATTATTTTAATTAATGGTTTAATCGGGTTTTTCCAAGAGTTCAAAGCGGAACGGATAATCGCCAATTTAAAAAAATTGGTGACTGACAAAGCTTTTGTTTATCGCGACGGTGAACAACGCGAAATAAATTCTTCTGATATCGTGTCCGGTGATATAGTTTTTATTTCCAGCGGCGAAATAGTTCCCGCTGACGGTTATATTTTAAAAAGTTTCAATCTTAAGGTTAACAGTTATATATTTACCGGCGAGTCCATGCCAAAGAAAAAGTTGGCACACCAGATTAGTCAGGAGAATATCAATTTAGTGGATATCGATAATATGGTTTTTATGGGCGAGACCATCGCCGTGGGCGAGGCTAGTTACGTGGTGACTGGTACGGGTATTCAAACCGAGCTCGGGAAAATCGCGGCTTTAACCGCCGAGGTGAGAACTGAAGCGACGCCGCTTCAGAAAAGGATGCGTCAGTTAAGTCGAAAAATCAGCGTGTTATCGCTCGTGGTCGCTTTAATTGTCATTGGCATTAGTCAGTATAATGGCGCCTCATTATATCAAAGTTTTATTTTTGCTTTGGCCATGGCTGTATCGGTTGTGCCTGAAGGCTTGCCGGCCGCTATTTCTGTGGCTCTATCTTTTGGCATGAACCGTTTGTTAAAACATAATATTATTGTTAAAAAATTAAGCGCGGCGGAAACTCTGGGTTCGGTAAGCATTATTTGTACAGATAAAACTGGAACGATTACAAAAAATGAATTAATGGTGACTCGCGTGGTCGTAAACGGCCAAACTTATGAAGTGGACGGCGATGGTTATAACCCGACTGGCGCCTATTATTTAAACGGCGAAAAAATTAATCAGACGCAAATTAAAGAACTTTATTTGATGAATAAAATTGGCAGCTTATGTAATGATGCTTCTTTAGTTAAGCAAAACGATGTGTTTACAATCATCGGTGATCCGACCGAAGGGGCAATTATTGTGGCGGGGCGAAAGTTTTACAATGAGAAAGACTATTTTTCAAAGGGTGCCTCAAAGTTAACTGAGAATCCTTTTTCATCAGAGCGACGCCGGATGAGTGTTGTTTATAAAGATACGGAAATAAATTCTTATGTTAAGGGTTCGCCGGATGTAATTATCGAACTGGCGACTAAGCAACTTATAAATGGGAAACTTATTGATTTTACTAAAGCCGATAAAGTTAAGACCAGGGAACTATTTAATCAAATGTCCTCCGAAGCTTTACGGGTTTTGGCTTTTGCTTACCGTCCGCTAAATAAAATTGCGTCCAGCAACTACGAAAAAGAATCGGAAGCTGATTTGATCTGGGTGGGGATGATGGCGATGATTGATCCGCCGCGCCAAAATGCTAGCGAAGCAGTAGCTAAGTGCAAACAGTTAGGCATAAAAGTAATTATGATTACTGGTGACTATGAAATTACCGCCGAAGCCATTGCTAAGAAAGTTGGCTTAATTAATCTAGCGGATAAATTTGAAATTATAAACGGCCAAGAGCTTGATAAATTAAGCGACGAAAAAATATATAAAAAAGTCGTAAATGGCGATATCGTTTTTGCCAGAATTTCGCCAGAACAAAAATTGCGAATCGCAACGCTCTTAAAAAATAATCATGAGGTTATTGCGATGACTGGTGACGGCGTTAATGACGCACCGGCCTTAAAGCGAGCTGATATTGGAATCTCAATGGGAATAATGGGTACTGACGTTTCCAAAGAAGCTTCCGAAATGATTCTGTTAAACGACGACTTCTCATCAATTGTTGACGGAATTGAAGAGGGAAGAACCATATATCATAACTTGCGAAAATTTGTCTACTTTATTTTTACGGCCGACACCGGAGAATTGTTTGTCATTATTTTTGGTCTGATTTTGGGTTTACCGTCGCCTTTATCAGCGGTTCAAATCTTGGCCATTGATCTTGGAATAAATATGTTGCCATCCTTTGCCTTAGGTTTAGAGCCCGAAGAACCGAATATTTTAAATTCAAAGAAGGCGCAAAACAATGAGAGTATTTTGTCTCGGCTTGATATAAAACGCATGCTATACATCGGCGTCCTGATGGCCTCAACTGCAGTCTTTGCCTTTTGGTATTCGATGCACCGCGGCGGTTGGGAATTCGGTCAAAAAATCAATACCTCAAGTTATTTATATATTAAATCAACAACGGCCGCTTATGCCGCTCTGGCGATTTGCCAATTAGCTAGCATGCTCCAAGCCAGAAGTCAGAAATATTCAATTTTTAAAATTGGCGTTTGGCGCAATCCTTATGCGATTGTAGCAATCGTCTTTGCCTTTTTGTTGCTGTTATCTTTTATGTATGTGCCGTTTATTTCCAATGTAGTCCAGATGATTCCGATTGATAAAACCGATTGGTTAGTGGGTTTTGCCGGCAGCTTAGTTATCTTTTTTGCGGAGGAAATACGGAAAAGAACGATGAATTTTAAAGGGAATTAGAAACAGCCGACTTCATTATCTAGTTGAAATAAAAAATGCCCAGAAACAACTGAGCATTTTTGTTTGTAGTCCACTCGAGATAAAATTATAAAATAATTTAAATTTCAAAACTTTCGCCCTGGCTAGGAATTATTATTTCCAGATCCGGCCTTTTTTCTTTTACAAGCTCGGAGAAAATTTTAGCTGGCTGATATTCAGAGTGAACCAAAAAAAGCTTCTTTAAATCCTTTAAAGCCAGTATATATTTTAGTAACTCATTTTGATCGGCATGAGCGCTTAGTTCGTCTAAATTAAGCACTCTCGCCCTGACATCAAAAGGACGACCGTAGATGCGAACTTTCTTTTCGCCATTTTGTAGTTTACGGCCTAAAGTATTTTCCGCCTGATAACCGGTTAAAATAATAGTCGACTGGGGATTGCCAATGTTATTTTCCAAATGATGTAAGACTCTGCCGCCCTCCAGCATTCCCGAGGAAGCAATAATTATTAAAGGACCGAGTTTTTGGGCAAGCATTTTTGATTCGGCTGGGGTTTTTACGTAATTTAATTTTTCAAAGGCAAACGGCGATTCATTATTATTTAAAAAATCTTGCCAAGTTTCTCTATCAAAGTCCGCACTGTGTTTGGTAAAAACTTCGGTTATACTGTTAGACAAAGGGCTATCAACATAGATCGGCACTATCGGAATTTCTCCTTCATTATGTAATTTATGAAGTATATAAATTAATTCTTGAGTCCTACCGAGCGCAAAAGCTGGGACGATAATTCGGCTTTGATTCGCCACCGCTTCATTTACGATTTTTTTTAAAAAATCAAAAGCTTCTTGAAGTGGTTTATGATTTCTATCACCATAAGTGCATTCGCTAATCAAAGTATCTATTGGTTCTGAAATACTTTCTGGGTCCGGTAAAATTGGCACATTGGTGTTTCCTAAATCACCAGTATAAGCAATCATTCGATGGTTATTTTTAATTACGGTTATAGCCGACCCTAAAATATGTCCGGCATTATAAAATTTAAAATCAAAATCTGGTCCCACGTTGTGCCAGTCGGGAAGGTCATTGCAATAAGGGATAGCGGAAAATAGTCGGCAAGTATTTTCTACGTCATCTTCAGAGTAAACAGGCGGGAAAATTTTATTGCCAGAGTAATTATATTTTTTTAAATGTTCATAATCACTTTCCTGTATTTTGGCGGCATCAAGCATTATTAAGCTGGCCACATCAATAGTGGCCGGAGTGGCATAAATATTTTTATCAAAACCGTTTTTAACTAAAAGCGGCAGAGAACAGCAGTGGTCAGCGTGAGCGTGCGATAAAATAACAGCGTCAAGGTTATGAATTTCGGAGGGTAAAACAGAATTAGCTTGGTGAGAGGCTTCGCGGTGCCCCTGAAATGAACCACAGTCAAGCAATACTCGAGACTTATCAGTTTCTATTAAGTGTTTAGAACCGGTAACCCCTTGGGCGGCCCCTAAAAAAGTTATTTTCATAATTTTAAAAGTTTATTTAAGATAATTGTAACATTAAATTAGGGTTTAAAATAGGAGGAAATAGTATGGGGGCGACGGAGCCATGGAACACTTTATTTGAATAAATAAACAAACAATACCCAACATAATGTTGAGCATTTTTTGTTTACGTAGTCCCTAATTAATTAATAAAATTTTTGACCAACTGAGTTACTTTGTATTCACCGCGCGTATCGTAATCGGGCCAAAATATCCAGCCGTGGGATAAATTTTGTTTGCTTTTTGAAATTTAATGAGAGCAGCTTTGGTAGCCGGACCAAAGGCGGTGGTTTCGTTGCCGAGTGAGCCAGCACCATTTTTGGAAAGAATATAACCATTAACATTGAGAAAATGTTGTAGGGCTTTAACGTCTAAACCCTTGCTGCCTAATTGAAGCGCGCGTTTAAAGAGATAATGTGGAATAGTGGTAGGGATAGAAATAGTGGTATTGGTAGGCAATTTTATCATTGGTTGAATCGGTTGCAAGGAAATACTTTGAGTGTACAGTTTGGAATAAACTCCGGTGGTGGAATAATATTTTAGATACAGGGTGTAGGAGCCGGTTTTGGAGGGTAAAATAAAAGTTGCTGGTGTGCTGGGGTAAGGTGAGATGCCGACATTCGTGAAATTAGCATCTAACGAAACAATATAGCCGCGGACAGAGGCGGGGTTAGCATTTAAAATGAGATTAACCTCTGGGATGGTGGTGGTTTTAGACCCATTATTAATTGTGAACGCCAAGTCGGGAATCTCTCCATTCACGGGAGCGGCTGTAGGTGTTACGGGTAGAAAACTACTGCCACCACCTCCACCTGAAGCGACACAAGTGCCATTTGATAAAGTATATCCACTATTACAAGTAGCTACCCCACAGGTAGGATAAGCGTTGTAAGTGGCTGCATTGGGAATAGACGAGCAAGTTGGAATTGTTACAAACGTTGCGCTTACTGTTACTGCATACGCCGGCATCGTAAACGTGTATGGACCAGAACCGGAAAGGGTTAGCGTTTTAACAGAACCATCATCGTAGCTAGCTACTAATGAGCCTGTTTGTAATTGCATTCCAGTTTTCGGCGCAACGGTTAATGTTACCGTCGCTCCTTCTACTGCTGGCGAGGTAGCGATATTTACTGTACTGGTGTCATCACCTGACACTCTTGTCATTGTGCCGTCTGTTACTGCGTAAGTAGGATCTGAACGAACACAACGCACACGATCAGGACTTTGGCCCTTCAAATCACCAACCGGAGGAGGACCGCTAGAAAAAATTACGGCCAGCGCATACTTGTCCTTGATATTATCGTACTCAGTAGACGACCAATAATTACCCGATGTGAAATCAACCCAAGTCCCTGAATAATCTCCTTTATTTACAGTGCTTGATGCATTATACATCGAAGATAACTGGTTTATCGCAGGCAAATACCAATCGGTATATCCTCCGTAGTTTAAATCAGAACAAACTTGAGCGGCAGAGTTTCCTGCACCTAATACACTTACTATTGTTGCCGTGTTCGTAGTACCATCAAGAGTAGAGGTAGCGTCTGTGACGTTACAAGAAAGACCTCCATTAGTACAAGTGGAGTCCCATAATATACCCGTTGAATTATCTACCGGAGAGATATAAAGATTTTGTCCATTGGAAGTAATATATGGAAGTTCCAGTGATGATGCTTCTGCTTCAAACGTAGCGGTCACCATTACGGCATACGCCGGCATCGTAAATGTGTATGGACCAGAACCTGAAAGGGTTAATGTTTTCAGCGAACCATCATTGTAGGTAGCTGCCAATGTGCCTATTTGCAATTGCATTCCAGTTTTTGGGGCAACGGTTAATGTTACTGTCGATCCTTCTTCTGCTGGCGAGGTAACGATATTTACCGTGCTAGTGGTATCGCCCGATACTTTTGTTATTGTGCCGTCTGTTATTGCGTAAGTAGTTGCTGCCGCCCTGGTGATTGTCACATCGTAGTACGCACTCGTGTCGTCTTCAGCAACCACTTTGATATAAGCGTGCGTATCTCCGACGACAAGAACAAGCGGTCTGGCCGTTGTCGTAAAGCTTGAATCAGAATAAAGAGAAGAGGTGGCGCTTGTGGCCGCCACAACATCTTCAACATAAATAGCATGAACTGCGTTAGCTACAGATATGGAGGCTATCTTTGGAGACCCCTGAGTTCCTGTCCCCGTTGCCGTAATTGGTTGTTCGGCGACTGAGATAAGACTTGCATCGCTGCTTAGTGCCGGCGATGAATATGGCGTGATAGTTCCAATTGTGATTGCTCCTAATGCATCTACTGTTACCGCAATGGTTGCATCATTAACACCATCTGAAACTGTGATGGTAGTTGTTCCGACTCCGACTGATGTGATCGCTATATTGCCACCAGAGATTGAGGTTGTGGCGATTGCTGTGTTAGAAGAAACGGCAGTTGTCCCAATCAAGCCCAAAATTTCGTCGGTGTTTGCTGTGTTGCTGTTTGTTTTTGCCGTCCACTTTACGGGTCCGTAAGAGAATGATCCATTTGCCCAAATATTAACATTTATAATTGCTTGGTTACCGTTTGCAGCTGTTACTGTTATTACCGCCGTTCCTAAAGCTACGGATGTGATTACAACATCACCTCCTATAATTGATGATGTTGCGATTGATGTATCCGATGACACAACGGAGGTTCCAACCAAGCCCAAATTGGGCGCATCGTTTGTGACATAGGCGATGGTTGGGCTCCAAGGTGAAGGAGCGATACTTGTGAATGTTCCGTCTGCTGCTACTGTAACAGCGATTGTCATCTGATTTCCGTTTGCGGCTGTAACTGTGATGGTAGCCATTCCTTCACCTACAGATGTGATTGTGATGAAGTCAGGGTTCGTGCTTGTGTCGGCTGTTGCAATTGTTGCATCAGAAGAAGTGGCGGATGTTCCGACTAAACCTAAAACTAAGTCTGTGTTTGCTGTGTCGCTGTTTGATACAGGTGTAAATGATATTGGTGCTGCAACTTGTACATTTATAGTGTACGCAATATCAGATTTGTCTGCTTGATGAACATTAATCGTGAAGGTTTTATTTCCGCCACTATTTGATACATTAGCACCAGGTGCTGTTGTGTTTATAGTATAGATTGGATTCAAAGTCGTTCCCGTTACTACTACATTTTTTGAATCATCCAAACTTCCCGGATACACACCGGTAAGTGTTATTATCTGACCTGATGTTGTTGTGGCAGTAATTACTACTGACTCTGTTCCATTTGCTACATCTACATTAACATAACTATCTGTTGCTCCACCGCCTGTGAGATGATTGACTGCTCCATCATCTGCTGGAGTCGTCAATGAAAATGGTATATATGCTGTATTATTAGTTGAAGAAAAAATGGATGCCCAAAACGTAGGCGCTGAGTCAGTATCGGCCGAGCCAGCATTAATAGTCAAAGGACCAGAAATACTAGAGAAAGTGGCACCGTCGTATTTTGCATTTCCTGTTGTGTTAGTTACCGCTCCATTAAAGATGGCACCGATATAATTTGCATCTCCAGCCGTGTTAGTCACCGATCCATTAAAGCGGGCCCCTATATAATCTGCATTTCCAGCTATGTTAGTTAATGGACCATTAAAGGTTGTACCACCGGAGTCAATTGGATTGCGGTAGATGCTATTGCCACTACTATTGATAACTGCCGCATTAAATATACAAAATGAAAATATCGATACATTTGTACTTACGGTAACTGCTCCATTAAATGTTACGTGATCGTATGTCACTGCATTGCTGGCTGTGACTGCTCCTGTGATAGTCAACCAATAGAATGTTGTCCCAGTTCCCGGTGTAATACCGGCTGCCGACGTTAAAGCTATGCCATTAAATGTTTTTGCGGGATTTGTTGATGTAATAACGCCAGCCACTGAACCGTACGTGAATGAAATGTTATGATCTAGTGGAGATGTATTAGCCGTTTCCAATGTGCCTAAAAAATCTATATGTGTTACAGTAAAATCCTGTCCATTTCCATTAAGTATTGCTGCATCTGGTATGTTGCTGACGGTTGAACTGCTATTTGTTAATATTGAGTTGTTAGAGCTTGCTGTAAGGTGATTACCAGCAACTGTTAAATTATACCCGTAAAGATCTACAGTTTTGGTACTGTTGGACAAAACCAAATCCGCACCCAATGTAATATTTGAACCTAGAGTTATTCTGGTTACTGATGAATCGATTCCAGCCGCAACTAAACCAGCAGAATCGGTTACTATTACTGTACTTGCTTGAGCAACTTGATAGTTCGCAAAAATTAAAAAACCACTGACAATTAAAACAATGGCTGTTAATAATATAAAATTTTTCTTAAAAAATACTTCGTTCATAATTTTTTTATTTCTTATTTATAATATTGATAAATTATATCATTTTTTTATTCATAGCACAAAAATGTATAATTGAAATATAAAAAATTATTAGTGAAATAAAAACAGACGGGTAAATAAATCCCATCTGTTTTTGCGTCGGTTTTTTTATGTAGTCCTAAAATCTGAAATCCACAAAATTTTTGACGGGATTATAGGTGAAATTGAGGAATGGGCGGAAATTTTAAGTGATTAATATGATAAATTAATTTACGCATTTAGACATAATGTAATAATTTAACTATTATAAATATTGTCTATTTTAAGGAATAATGTTATATTATTAATAACAGAAAAGCCTATTTAAATTTTATAATATTTTTTAAATAATTTTATTTCGCATTTTATGAAAAAAATTATTCTCAAGCCGAAAGCAATAATGTTGATCTTTTTGTTTTTTGGGATTTTTGTGATTTTAGTACCGACGGTTGTAATTTTAGCAGCCGCTGGAACAAACCCAACTCAATCTAGTTTTGGCCTTACCCATTACGGTGGTTCTAATTACCGTACCTATAGCGGAGAAATAAATCTTCTTAAAATCGGTATTAATAATAATACTTGTTTTCAAAATACTGATCCTAATAAAGATTATTTTCTACCCTATAACACCTGGGATGAATGGTATTCCTTTGAGTTAGCCGTCTGGAACGGCCAAGTACCTAATGTTACAACAGTGCAATGCTGCGATAATAACCCTAGTAATATCTATTATAATGCCGGTTATTATACCGATCATCTCTGTGGCCAATCTTTTCCCGGTTGTTACTTGTCAAATAATGGTTATACTGCCATAAATGAGGGCGACACGGGCGCTGTATGTTGGTCCGGTAATTGGCGATCGACTAAATGCGGGACATTATTTAAATCAAAATCAATTTGTAATGGTGATTCCTGCGTTAACGGTATAGATGCTTCGGATCCCAATAATCCAAAATTTTGTACTGGGGTATATGATTCCTTGTCTAAGATTTGTGTTTATACTTCTTCGGTAACAGTTTCTGTCCCTAATAATAGTCCGCGTTTTTACCCATTCAATACTCCGTATACTCCGTATGGTGAAACAACTGCTGGCTCTTGGGGGAGCTGCGCTACACACGCAGTTTGCGGTAATAGTATGTGTGAATCTGGATATGGGGAAGATTGCAGTACTTGTCCCACTGACTGCGGTTCCTGCCCGCCGGACTGCAGCCTTTATCCGAAAATGAGTATGTGTAATGCCGTTCCTGGTTGTCTATGGACGATTAATGTCTGCGCTCCAGGTGGCATGGAATATTAGTATCTAGAATTGATATAATAAAATTTCTAATTATTTATGAAAAAAAAATCAAAATATTTAATTCTTATTCTCACTCTGGTTATTTTAGCAGCTATCGCTTTGTTGCTATATTTCTTTCTGATTAAGAATAAGCGCAATATAGTACCATACACTACGCCTAATTATAAACCAGCTATAACTGCACCAGCGACCAGTACTCCGCCCGATCTTTCAATTATGACTAAAGACGAGAAAATAAAACTCCGAGTCGCCCCTGGTTCAAACGTTGAGGTATTAAGGAGAAACAAAGATGGTTCTCCGGACGTTTATCGAATAATTAAATAATTAAACTTATATTGAAAAATCTCCTTAGGAAACCGAGGAGATTTTTGTAAATAAAAAGGAACATTCCGTAAAGAAATGTCCCTGTCTGTATTATCTATTTTATTAGTTGTCTTTTACTAGACGAATTGCTGCGCCAAAATTTGGCGTGTAGTAATATGGAAGTTCAAGCCGGGCATCAACAGATGAAGCCCAAATGATATTTCCAGATGTCTTGTCTACTGCAATCCAGGCGGCAAATAATCCATCACCATTAAGAAATTCGCCGGTTTGATTGGCGCGGTCTCCTGTAGGCAGTGCATTAAAACCGGTTTCATTGGTAGCGCCAGTATTTGGTGCTAGCCAGTGGGTGGTACCAGTTTGTTTTAACTTTCCACCAGCTATAGTGTATCCACCACAGTTGTTTGCCAACGTGGCCCAGTCATCATGGGTTGCTACGTGCCAACCCTTTGGCGCAATCCCTCTAGAGTCAACAGCGGCGTAATAATTATATAGTACGCTCTTATTCTTAGAGTCATTATTGTAGTAACACATAGCTCCTTGAGAAGTACTAGCCCAAATTGAGTTAATGGTAATGTTTACAATTGGATCACCATTATTGTAATGTGTTACCGCTAAATCGCAGAAGGTCCAGGTTTGATTTCCGATTGTTCCATAAGGAATTTTATTACCATCAAAATCAGTGATAGTCGGTAAAGAGGCAGTAGTAAATTGAACATCACTAAACCCTGTGCCAGCATTGTTGGTAGCGAATCCCCTGATGATATAAGTAGTATTAGGAGATAAATCACCGAGAGAAACGGAAAATGATTTTGAACCCAACTCATTAGATGTACAAGTTTCTGAAGCATTTAATACCCCTTGTTTAGTTATAGGAGATCCACCATCTGATTTAATGGTGACAGTTATCATTGCGGATGTGGCAGTGATGTTTGAAACCGCAGCGCTTCCTATTACTGGAGCAACCGCTTCATTTTTTTTATTGCAACTAAAAATAATTGTGGCCATGCCGACTATCGTCAGCAACATTGCCATTTTTTTTATGAAATTTTTCATTTGATGAGAAATTTTTTTGTGAAAGAATGGTTGCTGACGCCAAGGTAGCATGGCGACTTGCTTTGTCCAGTATTGGACTGACCCAAACGGCTAAAGAGTTTATTTTTAGATCGTTTAAGTTAATATCATTATAGGATATTTTAAGATAAATGTCAATAGCGAGTGGTAATGTGCACACACATATGGCGGTTTTTCAAGTCTTAGCCAGCCTCGCCACGATTTATAGAAAGGCGGATTACCAAGATAAATTGAAATTCCAGAGTTTGATTTTTACCGAAAAACCAACTTTTGATTTTACAGGAAATCGAACACCTAAAATTTCACTAATTTTAGAAAACAAGAGAGAACTAGCCAGTGCTAGTTCTCCAATAGTAGTCCCTAGGGGAATCGAACCCCTGTTACCAGAATGAGAATCTGGTGTCCTAACCGTTAGACGAAGGGACCAAATGATGAAATTTTATTCTAACTTCTTGCCCAGAACGCCAGAATGTCCGGCTAAAAAACTCGAAGAGTCAGTCGCTTTTTTGCCTTCAAGTTGTAATTCTAATATACGCAGAGAATTTTGTCCACATTTGACGTATAACTGTTTATTTTCTTCAAAAATCTGCCCAATTTCCATTGTATTTTCGCTTGTAGATATCTCGGCTTTTATTATTTTTATCATTTTACCATCAAGATAAGTAAAAACCCCTGGCCAAGGATTAAAAGCTCGGACCTTTCTTTCAATTAAAGCGGCATCATTCTGCCAATTAATTAAGCCATCTTTTTTGTCTATTACCTTAACGTAAGATGCTAAAGATTCATCTTGTTTTTGCGGTATAATTTTTCCGTTAGCGAAATTAACCAAAGTGTCGCCCAAAACTGAAGCGCCGAACTCAGATAATTTATCGTGAAGTGTTTCTAAAATTTCGGTTCCGTTTAATTCTATTTTTTCCTGTCTCAAAATATCACCAGTATCTAAACCCTTAGACATTAGCATGATAGTGACCCCGGTTTCTTGGTCGCCGTTTAATATCGGTGCTTGCAAACATGAAGCACCGCGATATTTTGGTAGCAGGGAAGCATGAACATTGATACAGGCGATTTTTGGAATATTTAAAACTTCTTCATTTAAGATTTGACCGTAGGCGATGACGACAATAAAATCAGGGCTTAGTTTTTTTAATTTTTCGGCAATATTTTTGACACGGTTTGGTTGCAAAACTTTTAAACCCAATTCAAGAGCCGCCGCTTTAACCGGTGTCGGTTTTAATTCTTGAGAGCGTCCAACTGGTTTATCTTTCTGGGTTAAGACCGCGACAATTTCAAATCTCGAATCGCTAGCAATCGCTTTTAAACCAGGAACAGCGAAATCTGGGGTGCCCATGAAGATTATTTTGTATGTTTTTTGTGTCATGCTATTATTATATGTATGTTTATCACATTAATCAATTGGATTTTAGGTTTTACCCAGGGGCTGACTTATTTTGGCATTGTTATTTTAATGGCGATTGAAAGTTCTTTCTTGCCATTGCCATCTGAATTGGTTATCCCTCCGGCCGCCTGGTTAGCTAGTCAGGGGCAGTTTAATATTTATTTAGTGGTAGTCTATGGAACTATCGGTAGTGTAATCGGTGCGACAATAAATTATTTATTGTCGATGTGGTTGGGCCGCTTAATAATTTTTAAATTAGCCGATCATAAGATTGCGCGTTTTTTTCATATTACGCCGCAGAAGATTGAGAAAGCGGAAGTCTTCTTTTTGAAAGATGCCAATTACTCGACTTTTATCGGTCGCTTTATCCCAGTTATTCGTCATTTGATTTCGATACCGGCTGGATTCTCCAAAATGAACTACGGGAAATTTGTTTTGTTTACCGCTCTCGGTTCTTTTTGTTGGGTTTCAATACTCGCTGCCATCGGCTATTTTGCGGGTTCTAATCGTGAATTATTGGCGACTTATTTTTCAGAGCTCAAATGGATATTATTAGTTGTGGGCGCGATTTGGATTTATTTCACCTTTGTTAGAAAACGAAAGTAGGATTTTTATTGCGATATAAAAAGACTGCCTCGGATTAAGCGGCAGTCTTTTTTGGATTTTTATTTTCTAACTAATCTGTCGATAAACAGAATTCCGTCCAAGTGATCAATTTCGTGCTGAATAATCCGAGCGAGCAATTTTTCCGCTTGGATTTTTTTCTTATCACCATTTTTATCAAAGTAAACGCAGCTAACTTTTTTATGACGAGAAACTGGGCCGTAAATTATTTTGCCTTCATCATCTAAAACAGACAAACAACCCTCATCGTCAACTTCCTGCCCCCATGATTTTTTAGTTATCTTTGGGTTTATCATGAACATTGTTTTTTTAGTCCTTTCGTCGTGAATGACTACTAAACGAATATTCATACCAATCTGCGGGGCCGCCAGCCCCGCACCATCAAGTTCTTTCATGGTGTGCTCCATATCTAAGAGCAACTGCCTCATTTCCATTTTCTTGAAATCAGTTTCCGGAATCTCAACCGATACTTCTCTAAGTATCTGATTGGGATGTTTAATTATATCTAGTATTTTTGGCATAAGTTTTTGGTTTATAGGGGGCATCAGCCGGAGCATCTATGACTTTGAAAAAATACTTCCATTTATCCCCGCTTTGGCATAATTCTTTGGTGTCATTTATTGCCCGTTCAATTTGAGAAGCGGGTTTATCTTTACAAATTTTAAAAACAGAAGAACGTTTGTCGGCCGGTACATTTAAATCTTTAATAATTCTAAGTGCTAAATCCTGCCACGAATAAGCCGGCGCCTTAACTTGCTTTTGGGTTTGCTTGGCTTTAAATATATCCGCAAAAGATGTTGGCTCTGATTTTATCATAGATTATAACTTAAAATCCATAGTTAGATAACCAATCCCTAGGTCTGTTTGGTAGGCCAAAATATTAGGTTCATATTGTCTGTCTCCGATAACACCAAGTAAAGTGACAATCGACTTTAACCCGCATTCTCCGGCGTCATTTATTAATTTGGCGTCCATTTTTAAAATATTTTCTTTGGTATCAATTGGATTATTTAAAATTTCAATTAGTTTACTGTCAAATTTGGCGCCTTTAGGCGAATAACCACTGGGAGAAGTTTTTTTCAAACGATGCGATAAATCACCAGATGCGATGACGGCAATACGCTTGGCCGATTTGGCAATCACCTGTTTGATCAAGTTTCCTAAACCAAAATGATCTTCCAAGTTAAGTTCGCTGGCGTAACTTAGCGAGACGATTTTTACATCAGATAAGTTTGAGGTTAATAGATGCAAAGGGACTGAAGAGCCGTAGTCTAATTTGGGATCGCTTGCCAGTTGAATTTTATCGCCACTGATATCTTTTAATTCATGGATAAAATCAAGGTCGCTGAAAAATTTTCTAGTAGCCCCGAGATAACCGAATTCGCTCAAATCGATGGCTAATTCTGGGGCGGCATTAATTGTAAAATAATTAGCCTGGACTTGGCCGTGGGGCGTAATGATAATGATAGTCTCGATATCATTGCCCTGGAGCTCGCTGGCAATTTCTTGATAAGCATCAACCGTTTTACGCAAAACCTGATGGTTTATTTTACCAATTTCTGGAATTAAGATTGGCGAGTGAGAAACGATAGCGGCGTTTAGTAAGGGCATAGGATTTTAATTGCTTGGAGTTTGAATAATAATCGGATTTCCAGTTGGGTAAAGAGCCAGCAACTGAGGTGACACGGTGATCACGTTGCTGAATTTATAACCTAAACTAAGAAAGATATTCCCGCTACTAAATGGTAGTTTTCGGCCTTGAGAAATCAGATAGACCGTCTGTGAACTATTTGAGTTCAGCAATTCGCCGTCACTAAATAATACGGGGCTGCCTTTAGTGTATTTATTTAACTCAAGCGTCGTGCCTCTAACAATTTTCTGGCCTTTAAATTTAGTACTTAGCAATACCTTATCGGTGACTGGGTATTTATAGCCGCTTTCAATGTAGAATATACCGCCCGATTTTGGATCCTGCATTAGTTTTCCGGTTGGATAAGTCGAAGTGGCGGTAATCGTTGTTCCGGTGGTGTAAGCGCTTAAATCATCTTCGGTGGCGGTAATAATTTCATCAGCGTTAAAACCGATTTTTTTGAAAATATCTTTAGAGGTTATCGGTCTTTTTTCGTTATCAACTAATAGATAAATTCCGCCAGTTGGAACTTGAACTAATGAATAGTTTGGAAATTTAATCGGTGCCCCTTTAGGGTAAGACGTTATTGCCGAAGCACTAGTCATGACAATCTTTTTCGGATCAAATCTAGAGATTAAAGCGCTATAACTTGAGAAAGGCCTTTTTTGTCCGTCCTGTAATAACCAAACGCCGGCTTGGCCAGTTACTTGCAATAATGTTCCGTCTGGATAATTTTTGGCGCCGACTGGGAAATATTTTTTATATAGAGTGAAGAAATTATAATTTCCGTTATAAACGTGAGGGGTGTAATTATACAGTGCGGCCGTAGCCAAATTTTCTGGGGTAACTGTTGTGACGGCGTCACTACAATAAGCATTATAGGGGTTAGTAAATACATATGTTTGACCCATTTTGTAAGGGTAGCGGTCATGCTCATTCATATAGGCCAAAAATTGCAAAGCGGCGCTGTTTATTTGTTTGCCTAAACCTTTATAATAGGGGTTGCAGGCATTGCCGTCAGGACAGCCATAACCAGTCGCCCAATCAAGACGAGCTTGAATCGGAGCGGGGTTTTCAATCAGACTGGATTCTTTTTGCAGTAGAACAATCAAGAATTTTGGATTAATTGTCGTTATTTTCTGACACTGGGCGGCTCTCATCAGTTCAGTTGGGTTATCGCCTAAATCAACATTGGAACAATCGTAATTGTTATTTGAAGCGTCGTAAATAAGTTGGGCCGCGCTTTTTAAAGTGCCGTAGGCGTTTACCGTACTGTAATTTGCCAAGAAACTATTTTCGCTAACTAAAAATGATTGAATATCGGATACACTTAAACTGTTCGTATCAAACATTTCAGCATCATCAATTATATGGCTTGGGTTGAAAGTTGGGTCTAAATTGGCCGCAAATGCGGGAATGGCTGGTGAAATAAAGGCCAGGAGCATTAGGACGCTAAAAAGTGGATTTGACATATATTAATAAGTTTAGTTATTACCGAATAACTATTTTATTATAGTATAAATAGGGTACCTTGGCTACCCATTAAAAAAGACCTTATTTGTTTTAATAAGGCCTTTTTTAATTTTTTACATCACGCTAATGGTAATTCCTTCGTTTACCCCGACTTCGATTTTAACTTTGTCGCCCTCCTTAACTTTACCCTCAATTATTTCAAGAGCTAGTTCATCAAGCAACAGCGTTTGGATAATTCGCTTAAGCGGTCTGGCGCCGTAGGTTGGATCATATCCTTTTTCGGCCAACATCTTTTTAACTTTGGCGCTGATTTTCAGGCTAATGTTTTTATTGTGTAAGCGGCTTTCAACTTTTGCCAGTTCAAGGTCAACGATATTTTCTAGAGCGTCTTTTGATAAGCTTTTAAATAAAACGATTTCGTCGATTCGATTTAAGAACTCTAATTTAAAGTGACTGCGCAAAATCTTATCAATTTTTTCTTTCATTTCATCTTGCCGCCAAGTCTTTTGATTATCCTCACCACCGGCGTTAAAACCAATAGTATATTGTTTGATAATCTCATTTCCTAAATTAGAGGTCATGATAATAATCGTATTCTTAAAATTAATCGTGCGTCCTTTTGCGTCAGTTAACCGACCATCGTCTAAAATCTGAAGTAACATATTAAAGGTATCCGGATGAGCTTTCTCGATTTCATCAAACAGAACGACGGAGTACGGATGACGTCTAACTTTATCAGTTAGCTGCCCGCCTTCTTCGTAGCCTACATATCCGGGAGGTGAACCGATTAATTTGGCGACGGAATGCTTTTCCATAAACTCACTCATATCAATTCGAATCAAAGAACTCTCATCATCGAAAATGAATCGAGCCATCGCTTTAGCTAGTTCCGTTTTTCCGACACCAGTTGGTCCGACGAACAAGAATGAACCGATTGGACGTTTTTCCTCATTGATTCCGGCGCGGGAACGTCTTAAGGCGTTAGCAATTGCTTTAATCGCTTCGTCTTGACCGATGACTTCTTTAGTTAAAACAGATTCAGCTTCACCTAATTTCTTAGCCTCGCTGGTTAACATTTTTTGGACCGGAATTCCGGTCCAACGAGCGACCACTTTGGCAACATCTTCTTCGTCAACCTCTTCTTTTAAGATTCTCTGGCCCTTCTTTTGAATTTTTATTAGTTCGTCTTGAAATTTTTTAATATTATTTTCGAGCGACGGGATTAATCCATATTTTATTTTTGCCACTTCGGTTAAGTCCGATCCTTGGCGTTGGATGATTTCCGCTTTAGTTTTTAATTCTTCAATTTCTTTTTTAGAATTTCGAATCTCAGAAATGATATTTTTTTCGTTATTCCAATGAAGCTCTATCTGGGAAGAGTGTTCTTTTAATTTAGCGAGCTCTTGATTTATCACCCGCAGCTTGGCAGTTTTTTTATCAGTGGCCATTACCGCTGCTTTATTTATTTCAAGTTGTTTTATTTTTCTTTTTAATTGATCAAGTTCTTCTGGCATCGAATCGATTTCCATCCGTAGCGATGAAGTGGCTTCGTCAATTAAGTCAACCGCTTTATCTGGCAGAAAACGATCACTGATATATCTATCGGATAATTTGGCGGCGGCTATTAAAGCATCGTCGGTGATTCGAACGCCATGATGAACCTCATATTTTTCTTTAAGACCGCGAAGCATGCTAATCGTATCTTCAACGCTTGGTTCGTCAACGATAATCGGTTGAAAACGGCGTTCAAGGGCCGCATCCTTTTCGATATATTTTTGATATTCTTTAGTCGTTGTCGCACCGATGGTGCGTAATTCACCTCGAGCTAAGGCTGGTTTTAACATGTTAGCTGCATCAACGGCGCCATCACTAGCTCCGGCTCCGATAATGGTATGTAGCTCGTCGATAAACAAAATAATGCGGCCGTTTTGTGATTTTACTTCCCGCAAAACTGCTTTCAGGCGGTCTTCAAATTCACCGCGAAATTTAGCGCCGGCAATTAGTGATCCTAAATCTAAAGTGACCACTTCTTTATTCTTTAAATTCTCCGGAACATCGCCGGAAACGATTCTCTGAGCTAAGCCTTCAACGATAGCGGTTTTTCCGGTTCCGGGTTCGCCAATTAAGACCGGATTATTTTTGGTGCGGCGAAGCAGTATCTGCATGATACGGCGAATTTCCGTATCGCGGCCAACAACTGGATCAAGCTTTTCATTTCGGGCCTGTTCAGTTAAATTGGTCGTGTATTTTTCTAAAACTTTAAATTTTGTTTCAGGATATGGATCGGTAACATGAGTGTCACCGCGTAAATCTTTCAAGATGTCTTTAACGATTTGATATTCCGCTTTGAAATTAAGCAGAATAGTTTGAGCTGGGGAAGTTATGCCGATTAGGGCTAAAAATATATGCTCTGTCGAAATAAATTCGTCACCCATGCCATCAGCTTCTTTTTGGGCGCGTTCTAAAATAACCGCCGTTTCGGTAGTTCCCGAGACAGCTTGAATCGGACCGTTTTGCGGTTTGATTTTTATTTTAGGCAATTTATTTATTTCCGAAATGACGTAATTTTCAATCAGATCCGGATCAATTTTGATTTTTTCGAGTAACGGTTTGATTAAGCCTTCATTTTGCTGAAGAAGGGATAATAATATATGAACCGCTTCAATATTTGTTTGTCCGCTTTGGGCGGCAATCACTTGAGCATTGATAATGGCTTCTTGTGATTTATCGGTAAATTTATTAAACATATAGTTAGTTTTAGGGTTAAGATTAGCAATCAACCACTTCGAGTGCTAACCCTATATTACTATAGCTATTTGTCAGTGTCAACCCTTTGATTATTAGCTTTTTTCGTTAGAACCATCTAACTCCAGGACAAATATTGTATCACATTTCGAAGCTTTTTAAAAGTCCTTTATTTTTAAAAGATACATGATATAATTGCTAAATATAAACTAATCTAAAATATTATGCCTAGAGAAGGGATAATTGAGGGTAGAGGGCCGGTCTATGACCCAAGCGATGATCCGGACAGCGATGATTTTATTAACGAGAATGACAAACTAAGAAAAACCTTTAAGACACCCGATAGCATACCGAGCGGAGAAAGAGATTTTTCAAACAGTCTTAAGGTTAATCGTCGAGCCGAATTAGTCAAAGAAGCGGATGAACTTTTAGCGGCCGAAGATCAGGACCTGAAAGCCGTTCGAAATGATATTAGTAAATATACATACAATCAAAGAGGTACTGAGTCATCCAACTTAGCTTCGTTTCATGTCGATCATGATAATCAAAAGGTAACGGCTGTTTATGAAAATGCCACGGATACGGAAGATGCCGGGAATGAAAAAAAAGTGGCTGAACTCGAAACAGTTGAGCGGATGGATTCAGAAAAAATTAAGGATGCTCCAAGCGAAGAATCTTTCGCCAAAAAAGGAATAGCTCAGGACCGGAAAATTAATGCCGAGTTTATTCCGTATGCTGAGTCCCGAGCATATGTAAAGAATGAGTATTCAAATAAGTCAGATAATTTACAAACGAGACCGCTTAGAAAAAGATTGAGGGATACTCGCGGTGAAATTAGAGAACATTTGCACGGAGACGGGGGGCCAAGCAATAATCGCAGTTGGCTTCAAAAATTTTTTGATAAGAAATGGAATAAAAATTAAACAAAACGGTGAAATATAAAAGCGGGCCGATTGGCTCGTTTTTGTTTTTTCAAACTAAAATTATATGTTATAATTAAATCAAACGCAGAAAATATGATGAAACATAATTCAGTAACTTATAGCGGTGAAATCCTGGGGAGGATAATCTGGGATTTTTTATATTTTCCTCTTTGGTGGTATAGCGCCGGATTAATTAAAACAGTCCGCGGCGTCGTTGTTTTCTGGCGCGCCCAAGAAGCCTCGCTAGGTTTTTTAATCTGGCTTAAAAATATTTTTGTGCCGATGTACGGCCAGCGTGATTTGGCAGGCCGGGTGATATCATTTTTAATCCGTCTGGTTCAGATAATTTTCCGCGGCATCGCGATGCTAGTTTTTATTGTTTTCGGTTTATTGTTTTTTGTTTTCTATTTAGTCCTGCCGCCGCTAATATTGCTCGCCATCTGGAAACAGCTATTTTAATCTTATGGAAGAAGAGGAACTACAATTTGAATATAATAAAAAAACTGATGGCCTAGGGCTTTGGTTCTTGGGTGGTTTTGTTTATTGCCGTTTGCATATGACGCGCTCGCTAATCGTTTTAGATAGGAGCCTAACTCATATTCGACGTCTGATAAATCTGATTTGCTTTTGTTTGATTGCTTTGGGCTGGCTGGCCCTAGCCTGGTTTATTTATGAAAGCCGTATCTTACTGCTGAAAAATCCGCTGGAGTTTTTAAAACCGGAAAATTACCAGCACCCTTTAGTCTTGGTCTTTTTCCTGTCTTTAATCTTCGATTTATTTTTATACTATCGAAACAGCGTCGTTGAAGCGGGAAAGCAGAAGTTAAATTATAAGAAATTAGCGGTCAGTGATGATACCGGGCATTTTAAGAAAAATACCTCTTTGAATCTGGCCGAAGTATTAGACGACGAAGCCAAGGAGGTCTTGGAGAACGCCTATATTTTGGCAGCCAAACTCAAGCAAGCGGAAGTTTCACCGCGCCACTTATTTCGAGCCTTGCTTAAGACTAAAAAAATTCAAGCGATGTTCATCCGTCTAGGCGTTGACGCCGAAGCCTTGGTGAAAAAGTTAGATAATCATTTGGCCGAAGATGCCAGTTCGGCAAAATCGCCAATCCTAAGTGATGATCTAAAAGAAATAATCGTTCTCTCGGGAGTCGAAGCCTTTAAGAGAAAACAGAAGGCGACCACGGTTTTAGATTTAGCTTGGCCTTGCTACGCCCATGACTCCGTCTTGGCGGAAATATTATATGATTTAGACGTGGATGAAGATAAGATAAAAAATGTAATTGCCTGGTTTAGAGTTAACGAAGAACTGGCAGCTAATTATCGTTCATATCATCAAGCCTCGCTTCTTAAGCCAAGCACATCGATGAATCGGACTTATACCGCCGTTGCCACGCCGACTCTTGATCATTTTTCGAACGACCTGACTTTGGCAGCTCGATCCGGACGCTTAGAATTATGTATGGACCGCAGCAAAGAGTTTACCGCGATTTTCGATGCTTATTCCAGCGGACAAGTCGGCGTCCTCTTAATTGGTCCGACCGGAGTCGGTAAAAGGACTATCGTTGAAGGCTTAGCGCAGTTGATGGTTAAAGAGGCAGTGCCGGAGTTTTTACAGGATAAACGCCTAGTCGAACTTGATTTAGCCAATTTAATTTCCGGTGCCTCAGCCTCAGATTCCCAGGAACGACTGCTGACATGTCTCAGCGAGGTTAACCATGCGGGCAATATTATTTTATTTATTCCCGATGTCGAAAATTTAATGGGCATTAGTTCGGGTAGCGAAGAGAGTTTTGAATTATCCGAAGTCTTGACGGAGGCCATCAACAAGCGAGCAATATATTGTATCGCGACCGCTAGCCGTGAGAATTATAATCAATTTATCGAAGGCAAATCGCTCGGTGAAGCGATGACCACTATCGGCGTTACGGAGCCGAATTTTAATCAGACCATCCAAATATTAGAAAGTAAGGCCAGCGCTTTTGAATCTCGCTACGGAATCTATTTAGCCTATGGCGCGCTTGAGAAAACGGTTAATTTATCGAATAAATATCTGCATGATGTCAGTACGCCGCTTAAAGCTGTTAATCTGTTGCAAAAAGCGGTCATCATTGCCGGTAAAACGGCTCGCAACAATCCCAATAAAGTGGTCTGTGACGGAGAGGAAGTGGCTGAGGCGATTGAAGATGTAACTGGAATTCCGGCCAGTAAAATTTCGGAAGATGAAGGCCAAAAATTATTAAATTTAGAAACCAATATCCATGAACGGATGGTGGGCCAAGAAGAAGCGGTCAGCGCGGTGGCGGCTTCGCTTCGCCGCGCGCGCGCCGACCTTAAAGATTCAGCTAGGCCGATTGCTAGTTTCTTATTTTTGGGACCGACTGGTGTCGGTAAAACCGAACTCGCAAAAACCGTTTCTGAAGTTTATTTCGGTGATGAAAATTATATGGTGCGTCTTGATATGAGTGAATATCAAGAAGCCAGCAGTGTGGGCAAGATTATCGGTGACCCTGATGGCACGCTTGGTTATTTAACCGAAGCGGTCCGCAAGAAACCATTTTCTTTAATTTTATTAGATGAAGTTGAAAAAGCGCATCCGGATATTTTAAATTTATTTTTACAGTTGCTTGATGACGGGCGTCTGACCGATGGCCAAGGACGCACAATTTCTTTTGCGCAATCGATTATTATCGCGACTTCAAATATTGGTTCAATATTTATTCAAGAAGAAATCAAACTGGGCGTCGATGTTAATTTGATCAAACAGGATTTAGTCGATAATCAATTGAATAAATACATGCGACCGGAACTCATCAATCGTTTTGATGGTATTGTCGTCTTCAAGCCGCTGACGGAGGAAAATATATTTAAGATTGCCACTTTGATGCTCAAGAAAATCAAAAAGAATCTGGCCGATAAGGGAATAAACTTTAAAGCTGACAAGGACGGCGTGGAAATTTTAGCTAAGGCCGGATATGATCCGAAGTTCGGCGCTCGTCCGCTACGCCGTTTGCTTCAAGAAAAAGTTGAGGATGAAATCGCCAATTTATTTTTAGGCAATAAATTAAAACGACGGGACACAGTGTTTATCGATAGTCTGGGTAAAATCGGCGTTGAAAAAGGACGTGAATTATAAACTAATAGTTGTTTTTATAAAATTATGATATTTGTTTTAGCTTTTATTATAGCGCTCGCCTTATCTTTAATTCTGACACCCTTAGCCAGCAAGCTAGCGGTGCGTTTTGAAATTGTCGATCAGCCGGACTTCATTAGAAAAATTCATAATAAACCGATTCCGCTTTTGGGCGGGGCGGTTATCTTTTTCGTTTTTTTTGCGGTTATCTTTTTTTTCTCAAAACAACTGTTCGTCGGAAATCTGAATTGGCATCACTATATCGGTTTTTTTATCGGCGGTTTAATTTTGATTATCGGTGGTACGCTTGATGATAAATATAATTTTAGTCCAAAGCAGCAGATCATTTTTCCGATTCTGGCGATTGCCGCGGTGCTGCTCGGCGGGGTGGAAATAATAAAACTGTCGAATCCCTTCGGCGATTATTTAAGCCTTGGCGCGGTCGCTTGGCTCTCGCCGATATTTATTGCAATTTGGCTCATGGGCATGATGTATACGACGAAGCTCCTCGATGGCGTTGACGGATTAGTTAGTGGTGTCTCGACCATTGGCGCACTGGTTATTTTTTTATTTACGCTCACAACTAAATACTATCAACCGGATATCGCCTTCGTCTCCCTAGTCTTAGCCGGAGCAATCATCGGTTTTTTAGTCTATAATTTTAATCCGGCTTCGATTTTTCTGGGGGAAGGCGGGTCTTTATTTTTAGGTTTTGCCTTAGGAGTTTTGGCAATAATTTCCGGCGGAAAAATTGCGATTGCCTTGCTGGTGATGGGCGTTCCGATTCTCGATGTGGCTTGGACGATTCTGCGCCGTTTGCTTTCTGGAAAAAATCCTTTCCGGGCGGCTGATAAAAAACATTTGCATCATCGCTTGCTGGCTTTGGGTTTAAGCCAGAAACAAACCGTCTTAATATTTTATTTTTTATCGGCCTTATTTGGGGGAGCCGGTTTATTTTTGCAAAGCCAAGGAAAATTATTGGCCTTAAGTTTAATTCTTTTGGTGATGCTTATTTTAGTGATTTCTTTTTCGTTTATTAAACCGAAAACAAAAAGCAAATCGAAATTATTATTGCATGTCTGCTGCGCGCCTTGCAGCGCCTATCTGGTTAAAAATATTTTGATTCCGGAATATGAGGTGACCTTATATTTTTTAAATTCTAATTTGGATACGAAAAGCGAATATGATGAGCGGCTTAAATGGGTCGAAGTTGTGGCTCGGGAAAATAAGCTTCCCTTAATTATTGAACCCTATAATCATAAGGAGTGGCTCGGCTTAACAAAGGGGCGGGAAAGCGATCCCGAACGGGGCGCCCGCTGTTTGATTTGTTACCGCGACCGCTTAATAAAAACCGCCGAACTTGCTAAAAGTAAAAATTTTGATTATTTTTCGACCAGCCTTCTAGTGTCACCGTATAAGGATACAAAAGCGCTGATAAATATTTCCAAAGAATTAGCCATTCAATATGGCGTAAAATTTTTAGAGCAGGATTTTCAAATTAACGATACTTATAAAAAATCGCAGGCGCTGGCTAAGGATTTGGGGTATTATCGCCAGAAATATTGCGGCTGTGAATTTACTAAAAGATAAACATGAAAAGCAAGATATTAATTTTTCTCATCGTACTGGCGCCTTTATTATTGATTACTCCAGTTAGAGCCGCCGCGCCCCTTGATAGTGATAATGATGGTCTGCCGGATAATTTAGAATTATTATTTAAGACTGATCCCCATAATCCCGATTCTGATGGTGACGGTTTTAAAGACGGGGCGGAAGTCGATTGGGGTTATAACCCCTTATCGAGTTCGACGGTAAAATTATCGCAAAGAATCGAAGTTGATTTAAAAAAACAGCGCTTATATTATTTTGTCGGCGGCATCAAATGGAAAGAGTTTATCGTTTCCACTGGAAAGGCAAGTACGCCGACGCCAAAAGGCGAGTTTACGATTCAAGATAAGAATAAGAAGGCCTGGTCGCGTTCCGCCGGTTTATGGATGCCGTATTGGATGGCGCTGGGCGGTGGAGTGGGAATTCATGAATTACCCATTTGGCCTAACGGTTATCGCGAAGGTGAAAATCATTTAGGTACTCCAGTGTCTCATGGCTGTATCCGCTTAGGAATAAAAGATGCGCCGTATCTCTACGATCGGATAGTGAGCGGCGTAAAAGTAAAAATTTATTAATTGTTACCACTCGTTATTAATGCTATAATTAGTCCATAATATGTCATTTATTAAAACTTTTATGCGCCAAAAAAGTTATATCATTGCGGTTTTGCTATTTATTAGTCTGTTTGCCTTGTCCGGCTGTACTTTCCCTTGGCAGAAGAAAGCACCCGCGGCTAATCCGGTAAATAATCAAACAGCCAGTACGACCCCGGAAACAACAAGTAATGGCACTTCGTCGGGGGATATTAAGAAATTTCAAAACCTTGAAGAGCTCCAGGCTTTTTTAACGGAGCACGCCAATGCAAACAACTCATCGACGCTTATAGGTGGAGGAGCAAAAACAAGCTTAGCCCCAATGGCGGCCACAAATAGTTTGAGTGCCGGTTCAGTAAGAACCGAAGCTGTAAATTCTCAGGTGGCAGTAAATTCCGATTTTTCCTTAACTAATAACCAGGTAGCGGGCGTTGATGAGGCGGATATCATGAAGACCGATGGAGAGTATGTCTATCTTTTAGATTATAGCGACCTCTATATAATAAAGGCGGCACCAGCGGCTAGTTCAAGCATCATCACGAAAATTAGTTTTAAATCACGTCCGCAGGAATTTTATATCAGCGGCAGCAGCTTAGTAATTTTCGGTTACGATGACCAGATTTATAATAGCGATACCTATAAGAGTTTTAAGCGCCAGAGCCAATATACTTATGTCAAAGTTTTCGATATCAGTGATCCGAAAAATCCGAAACAGGTCCGCGATTTAAATTTGGAAGGGAACTATAGCGATTCCCGAGTCGTCGGTGATTATTTATATATGGTCACGAATAATTCTCAAAATTATTTACCCGGCGAACCATTACTCCCTCGCGTTCTTGATGGCGGCCAAGTCTTAGCTGAGAAGTGCAGCCTGTCCGCTAAATGCTACGAACCGAATATTTTCTATTTCAATATCCCTTACGAGTCATATAATTTTACCTCCATCACGGCCATCAATCTCAAAAATGCTAACGAGGCGATTGCCGGTAATATCTATTTATTATCAGGCAATCAAAATCTTTATGTTTCCCCGAATAATATTTATATAACTTATACCGAGTATTTAAATGAATCCGATGTCGAACGCGACGTCGTCACCACTTTAATTAAACCCTTGCTTTCCGCTGATGACCAAAATAAGATTGCCAAGATTGAAGCCGTTGATAATTTTATTCTCCTAGACACCGAGAAAAAAAATAAAATTTATGCCTTGGTTCAGAGTTATCTAATCAATCTGAGTAATTCTGAGCAAGATACCTTGCAAAAGCAAATCGATGATACTTTAAAGCAGACCCTGGAAGCGAAAGCTAAAGACATGGAAACGACGGTTATCCATAAGATTGCTTTCAGCGGCTCCAAACTGGAATATAAAGTTAGAGGTTCGGTTTCCGGGCATGTCTTAAATCAATTTTCAATGGATGAAAATAATGGTTACTTTAGAATCGCCACTACCCGAAGCCAGTCCTGGTCGCAGCTCGAATCAACGGCTAAAGATTCTTATAATAATGTATATGTCCTAGATGATCAGCTTAAGACGGTCGGCGCTTTGGAAAATTTGGCACCAGGTGAACAGGTTTATGCCGCCAGATTTATGGGCGATCGCGCCTATTTAGTAACTTATAAGCAAACCGATCCTCTGTTTGCGATTGATTTAAAAACACCGACTGCCCCGCGAGTTTTGGGGGAATTAAAGATTCCTGGATATTCCACCTATCTTCACCCGTATACCGAAAATCTATTACTAGGTTTCGGACGCGATACCGATGTTAGTGCTTCCGGACTCGTGACCAATAAAGGTTTAAAGCTTGGTCTGTTTGATGTTAGCGATCCCGGCAATCCTAAGGAGCTTGATAGTTTCACTACCGGAGATCAATATAGCGATTCAATCGCTTTAACGGATCATAAAGCTTTCTTAGCCTCAAGCGCCAAGAATTTAGTGGCTATTCCGCTAACATTAAAGAGTGGACAATATGGTGAAAAGATAGACTTTAGCGGCGCTTTGGTTTTTGGCGTGACTGATGCTAAGATTAAGCTGCGCGGTCGGATTGATCATAGTGATGGCGGAAATTATACGAAACAAGACTATTGGGGAGGCGTCGGCTATTTTGATAACTCAGTCAAACGCAGCCTATATATTGGCGATGCGCTTTATACCTTCTCCAATAAGTATTTGAAAATCAATAATTTAAATAGCAGCGGCGATGATTTGGCGCTGATTAAAAGCATTGACTTATTGCCGAATTCGGGTAAAGATTTTGAAATCACACCGATGCCAGTCGTTTCCGGTGGGGCAACCATAATAAACGGTTCCGGCAGTGCTAGTTCGGTTCCGGCATCAGCGCCTTCGGTACCCCAAGTAATCATCGTGGCCCCAGTGTCGCAGGTACCGGGAGTACCAACGACCTCGATTGGCACGTTGACGCCGACTAACTAAAAAGCAAATTATGAAATTTACACGTCTAGCCGTAATCCTACTTCCGATTTTTATCTGGTTGTTATCCCAGGCATATTTTATCTGGCCGGAGTTATTTTATATTTCAGTGGGCGTTTCGGTTATCTTAACCATTGCTCTGACTTTTTTTCTCAAGACCCCCGAGCGGACAGTCCCTTGGTGGATGGTGGCTATCCTGCCAGTTAGTTTTTTAGTATCGATGGCGGTCTATATTTCTTTACAGACAAATGGAATTTTCATCCAGATTTTATTTTTAGCCTTGGCAATATTCTTATTTGATTATTTTAAGAACTTATATTATTTCTGGAATCGTCCGGAATTATTTAAAGAGGAAAATTATTCGACAATCCGTGCCTACGGCAGCCTACTCGTTGTGTTTTTTGCGGCCGCAGACTTATATGGCCTGCAATCATTACTGAGTCTAACCGTTTGGCCGATATTCCTTTTATTTATCGCCGTTATTATCGCTGTCGCCTATCTCAATTTAAATTTGGAGATATCTGATAAGAAGACGACTTGGCAGTTTACTTTACTAATCAGCTGGCTGATTACGGAGATGGCTTGGGTGTTTATTTTTCTGCCTTTGAATTATAATGTCTCGGCTTTATCTATCGGCATCGTCTATTATCTGCTAATCAATCTGGCCAGACTGTATTTGCAAAAAGCTCTGACTTCCAAGAAAATTAAACTATATCTTATTTTAAGTTATGCCGGTTTAGCGATTCTGCTTTTTACGGCCCGTTGGTTAAATTAATTTTATGAAAAAACCTGCCAATCTATTTATTATTATTTTAATCACGCTTGTTTTTGGAGCCACGGCCGGCGCCCTAGCTTCGATTGCCACGACTTCGGTTATCGGAAAAAATCTGACTGATTTACTAAATTCCAAGGAACTCGATCTGGCCAATTCGGTTTATGATAAGGCTAATTTAGTAATTTCTAATGCCAAGAACGTGGTGGTGAGCCAAGACGTCAAAATTGAAGAGACCGCATCTTCTTTACAACCGGTCTTAGTTTCGGCCTTTAAAAATAACACTACTGGTTATTATGTTTTGGAAAATGCCGATGCTTTCGGCTTGATACTGTCTAATGATGGCTGGGTGCTCTTAAATGGGCTTAAAGATACTAACACCGCTGAGATAATTAAGAATTATTCAATCGTTTCCAATGATAAGAAAGTTTATCCGCTCGACAAGGCGTTAGTGCTTAAGATAAGCGGCGACGGGAATTTGGTTTTAGCCCATTTGAAAGGGGCTCTAAATCTGCCGGTTAGAAAAATGATGGGCGCTTATGATTTAAAGCCCGGCACATCGGTTATTTTACTTTCCGCTGATGGCAAGACTTTGCTTAGTTCTATGATTTCCAAAAAACGGCCAGACATAATTTTATCTAGCGATCGTCCCGACATCCATTTAGAAATTTCTAACCCGCTAAGCGATGAATTTAAAAATGCTTTAGTCTTTAATTTGGGTGGTGATTTTATCGGCTGGGTTGATGGCAGCAAGGCGGTCCGGCCTAATTACACTTTCTTACCGGCTTGGCGCGCTTATATTTCTAAATCAAAATCTGTCTTTCCATCGCTTGGCGTAAATTACCTGAACCTTTCGACAATCAAGGCTCCGGCTTTAAACATTGATAAAGGCGCCTGGCTTAAGGGCGATGCGACTCATCCGGCGATTGTTCCTGGCGGAGTGGCGGAAAAAGCCGGTCTGCTTGAAGGCGATGTAATTACCAGAATCAATAATCAGGAACTGGATCAGAATAATGATTTAGCCGAACTGTTATCGGTGTATATGGCTGGCGAAACCGTTAATGTGACCTATGATCGCGCCGGCGTGGTTAAGGAACTGGAAATAACTTTAGGTGAATCAAAATAAAAAATATGAAATTAAATTCGATTGAGCAAGTTAGAAATTTAAAAAATAAGAAAGTAGTTTTACGAGTTGATTTTAATGTTCCCATCGAGAATGGTAAAGTGCTGGATGATTATCGGATAAAAGCCGCTTTGCCAACCATAAATTTTCTGCTTAATGCTGAAGCTAAGATTATCATTATTGCTCACTTGGGAGATGCCGGCGCCAAGATTGGCCCGGAATTATCTCTGAAACCAGTGGCGAAACGTCTGTCCCAAATCTTGAAAAAACCGGTAAGCTTTGTTTCGGAGACAGTTGGATATAAAGTTGATGAAGCGGTTAAAAAAATGTTAGCCGGCGATATTATTTTTTTAGAAAATCTTCGTTTTAACGAGGGTGAACTAAAAGATGACATTAAGTTTGCTAAGCGATTAGCGGCTCACGCCGATTATTACGTTAACGAAGCCTTTTCAGTTTGTCACCGTAAACAAGCCTCAGTTAGTGCGATTAGAAGAGTGATGCCGGTTCATTATGGTTTACAAGTAACCAAGGAAATTAATAGTTTGGACAAAGTGTTAAAACCAAAAAAACCATTAGTTGTAATCATCGGCGGCGATAAGATTAGTACCAAAGCGCCTATTATTACCAGGATGTATGATAATGCGAGCCAAATTTTAATTGGCGGCGCCTTAGCGAATAACTTTTTTAAACATCAGAAATTAGAAATTGGCAAATCATTATTTGATAAAGATTGCGAGATTTATGTGAAGAAATTTTATAAAGGGAAGAAGTTGGCAGCTAAGATTATCTTGCCGATTGATGTGATAGTTTGCCAAAGAAACAAAAAACCCAAGGTGAAAAAAATAAATGAGGTTCTAAAGTCCGATACCATTTTAGATATCGGTCCCGAAACAATCATATTGTTTTCTTCTTATATCAAAACCGCTCAAACGATTGTTTGGAATGGACCATTAGGTAAGTTTGAAGATAAGCCATATAAACACGGCACCTTATCAATCGCGATGGCCGTGGCGGCGCGCTCGACCGGCAAAGCCTTTGGCGTAGTTGGCGGTGGTGATACCGGGGAAGCCTTAAAACAGACCAAGATGGAATCTTATGTTGATTTTGTATCGACGGCCGGCGGAGCGATGCTCGCCTATCTTGGCGGCGATAAGATGCCCGGTTTAAAATAAAAATTATGTTAACTACGGAACAGATAAAACATATTGCCAATTTAGCGCGTTTAGAATTAACGGCTGAAGAAGAAATAAAATACGGTGAGCAATTATCGGCCGTTTTAAATTATATCGATAAATTAAGCGAGGTTGATACTAGCAATATCCAAATTACATCCCAGATTGGCGGTTTGATAAATTCTTGGCGCGAGGATGAGGTTCGTCCTTGGAGTGAAGACGAAATTGCTTTGGCTTTAGCCCAAGGCGAAACCGACGGTAATCAAGTTAAGGTAAAGAGGGTGCTCTAAATAAAATTACTATGGAACTGAATCGATTAAATATTGCCGAGGCGAGAGCGAAACTGGACAGCGGTGCCATTACCGCCCGAGAATTAACTGAAGCTTGCCTTGAACAAATAGCCGCGACTAACGAACGCTTAAATGTGGTTCTGACTTTGTGCGCGGAGAGTGCTCGGGCGGAAGCTGATGAAGCGGACAAAAGATTGAAGTCCGGCGAACGCTTACCGCTCTTAGGGATTCCTTATTTAGTTAAGGATAATATGATGACCAAAGGCGTCAGAACGACGGCCGCTTCAAAAATGTTAGAAAATTATATTGCACCTTACGACGCGACCGTTATAAAAAAATTAAAAGAGAGTGGGGCAGTTTTACTAGGTAAGACCAATATGGACGAATTTGCCCATGGCGCCTCAACCGAAAATTCCGCTTATGGAGTGACGAAAAATCCTTGGGACTTAGAGCGTGTGGCTGGTGGGTCATCAGGAGGGAGTGCGGCCGCCGTTGCTTCAGATATGTGTATCTTTGCTCTTGGTTCCGATACCGGTGGTTCAATCCGTTATCCAGCCGCTTTCTGCGGTGTGGTCGGATACAAATCAGCCTATGGTGCCGTATCAAGATCAGGTCTGATATCAATGACATCTTCGACCGATGTTATTGGTCCAATAACTAAAACAGTCGCTGATGCAGTCACGGTTTATAATGAAATTGCCGGGTTAGATGAACTCGATGCGACCACTTATCCGGGAAATCGATTGGTTCAACCCGACGGTGATATTAAAGGTTTAAGAATCGGTCTGCCGAAAGAATATTTTGCCGAAGGCTTAAATCCGGAGATAAAAAAATCTTTGGATAAGGTCAAGAATGAATTAGAAAAAGCCGGTGCTATTTTAGGTGAAGTTTCTTTACCGTATACTGATTATGGCGTCCCAGTTTATTATATTATTACGCCATCGGAAGTCAGTTCGAATTTAGCCAGATTCGACGGCATTGCTTGGGGTTTTAAAAATGAAGAGGCTAAAAATCTGCAAGAGCTTTATAAGAAAAGCCGCGGCCAAGGTTTTGGCCCGGAAGCGAAACGCCGGATTATGCTTGGGACCTTCGCTTTGTCAGCCGGTTATTTTGACGCTTACTATAAAAAAGCTCAGGCGGTGCGGACTTTAATCTGCCAAGATTTCGACAAGGCTTTTAAAGATTTTGATTTATTATTAACACCCACTGCACCCCATATTGCTTTCAAGGTAGGGGAGAAGAGCAATGATCCGCTGTCGATGTATTTGGAAGATATCTATGTCACTGGAGCCAGTCTGGCTGGTTTACCAGCAATTTCTATACCCGCCGGCTTAGTTGACGGACTACCCGTTGCCGGACAACTAATTGCTCCACGAAATTCTGAAAATAATTTATTTAAAGCCGCTAGCGTTTGGGAAGATAAAATTAAAATCGATAAAAATAATTTTGCATAATAAAAAATATGAAAAAAAAATTTATTTGGGGAGGCGCTATCATTCTGGTGATTCTTGTCATCGCCTTGTTGCTGGTTAAACTGGAATGGAAAAAGAATCCGGAAAAATCCAGCTCCGATTTAGCGACGGTCGTCAAAGCCGAAAGTTTCGCGCCGGCCAGTCAGCCGACTATTTCAGATAAAGAAAAAATTGTCGGTTCAATCAAGGCCCCGGTAAAAGTTTTAGTCTATGAAGATTATTCAAATGTTTTTTCGGCCGATAATTCCGAAGTGATAAAAAAAATGGAATCTGAGTTCGGCGATAAAGTTGTGGTAGCTGTTCGACCCTACGTCAGCCGGGAAAAACCGATTTCAATCAGTGCGGCGATTGCTGTCGAGTGCGCGAGCGATCAAGGTAAATGGCAAGATATGCGGGCCGATATCTTTAATGCCGTTAAAAATAATAATTTAAGCGTTGAAGGAATAAAAGCCGCCGCCGGACAAATTGGTTTAGATCAGGCAAAATTTGGCGAATGCTTGACCTCGCCCGAAAAACAAGGAATAATGTTACAGGTAGCCGAGGACGCCAAGAAATTTTCTGTGTATGGCGCTCCGACTATTTTTGTTAATAACGAATTGGTTGTTGGTGCCAGGCCTTACGATGACTATTTGGATGAGTCAGGTGCCAAGGTGGAAGGACTTAAAAGTTTAGTTGAGAGACAAATTAAATAAGGAAAGAGGCCTCGGCCTCAATTGGAGAGCTCGCATAGTGGTCGAGTGCGCCCGCTTGGAAAGCGTGTATACCGAAAGGTATCAAGGGTTCGAATCCCTTGCTCTCCGCATACACGAGAAACAAGGTTAAAAGCCTTGTTTTTTGTTATTTTTAGGACCATTATTTATTAAGTATTGACAAATATTAATAAATGTAGTATAATTAGTTTACAGTAGTAGCATAGTTTTTTAACAATATCGTTAGTAAGAGAATTAGTTATCGGCCAGAATCGTAAAACTAAGGTTTTGACCGATAAGTAATTCTTAATTATTAATTAAAAAAAGGAAAAAATCATGAAAAAGTTAATGGTAGTTTTAATTTGTCTGTTTTGTTTAAGCGGCGTCCAGGTAAAAGCACAAACCACTCTGAAAGAATATGACCACCCAAATGGTCGCAGAGTCGTTATGGTAAACTTCAATAAAGATGTAAGCTCGGAATTCGCGATCAAAGAAATCCAAAGCTTAAACTTGAAACCGGCTAATCTGGAAGACCTGGAGTCATTTCTGGCCAATATATATGATCAAAGTCTCAAGGACGCAACGATTGTTGCAATTGGTTCATCGTGGCAAACAGTTGTTTCCACGACTGTCGTTCCTTATAGTTGTAAGGGCAGTTCATTCAATCTGCAATCGACAGAAGAGAAGTGGGGCACTGGGTCATTGTTCATGACCTTTTCATCAAGAAATTTAACAACCGACCAAATTGATGCGGTTTATGAAAAAGCTCCGTTTATAGTTAATTCTCTTAAAAAAGAGAAACAAATTATAACTTATGACAAGGACTCCAGAATCCACTTGTTTACGGGAAAGGCTGATGCCAATATCGTAAATATGTGTACGGTCGAGATGCCTAAAATAATGGACTCTCAGATGATAAGTACACAGCTTGTGGTAAATGGTCGTCAGGAGTTCGATTTTCCAATAAAATTATCTTACCAGGTGTATGATAATCCAAAATATATTAATGGGAAAATCGTTGTTCGTGCTCACAATCCAGGAAAAACACATTTCTATGCGGTCGTAAATCCCAATGGTAGTGGCTATGACACCGAGGTAAAATAAAGGCAAAAGTTTGTTCATCAAAAGGTACTCCAAAAAGAGTACCTTATTTTTTTATTACGGTTCGTCTCTTGCAAGCTATATGTTATAATAAAAACATGAATAAAAAACTTATACTATCGGTTTTAAATATTTTAACTCTCTGCCTTGTTATTACCGCTGTTAGTATTTCCTTTATCGACAAGAGCCATTGGATGGGGCTAGTCTTAATTATTTTAGCGTTACTCTGTCTAACATCGCTTATTCCTTTTAAAATTAATTTAAAATCAGCTCTTCCGGACGTTTTCTTTGGAATAATTGATAATGGCATATTGGCAGTTTTGGCGATATTTGGAGGTTATTTTGCTGGCGTGACCGGAGCAATTATTGGTGGTGTGGTCGGCAATGCTCTAACAGATGGCATTGCTGGTATTTTTGAAGGGCAAATGGCTGAAAAATTAAGAGAACGATTTGTTCCAGAAGAAAGAACAATGCTTAAATCAGCTGTCGGTAAAATGGCCGGTTGTCTTTTGGGGGCAGGAGTTGTTTTAACTGTAAATAGTATCATAAAGTTTTAAAATTTTATTTTGTTGATAAAAATAAAAGTACTAAGGGAAAAACTATGATTGATCAAAAACTTTTAGGGTTGTCAACAACCGAAGCTGAGACTAGATTGAAGAAATTTGGGCTAAATGATGTTGAAGAAAATAAGATGGGGCTAGTTAAGAAATTTTTAGCGCCCCTTTACTCTCCAGTATCACTGATGCTTTTAGCAGCGGCCTTCTTGTCGCGTTTTAGCGGCAAAATCTTTGATTTCTATTTTATTATTGCACTGTATTTCGTAAATTACTCGATTCAAAAATGGCAGGAGTTTAAAGCGGACAAATCAATCAAGGAGCTTCAAAATAAACTGTCATTTGATGTTTCCGTTTTACGTGACGGTGAGTGGCGCCTTGTTAATGCCAAAAATTTAGTTCCCGGTGATTATTTTCGCTTGGGCTTGGGAAGCATCATGCCGGCCGACGCTACGGTTATGTCCGCTCGTAATCTGTCGATGAATGAAGCCTCCCTGACTGGAGAATCATTACCGAAAGATAAAAAGATTGGTGAGCCGATTTATTCCGGGTCATTTATCGCTACTGGCAGCGTGGAGGCGGAAATAACTGCCACTGGCCGTAACACGAATTTTGGTAAGACTATATTTTCCATTGAACAATCCTCCGAGAAAAGTCTTTTGGAAAAAGATATCCTAAGTATTACCCGTTTTTTAATGGTCATAAGTATCACGGCAGTTTTAATATTGACTGTGGTTTTTGTTTTTAGAGGCTTTGCGCTTGAAGATATTTTAACCCTTGATTTGAGCTTGATAATTGCTGGAATCCCGATTGCTTTACCGGCGGTTATGGCGATTATTCTTAGTATCGGGGCCGCTGGACTAGCTAAAAAGCAGGTTGTGGTCAGGAGGCTTTCCGCACTTCAAGATTTAGCTAATGTTAATTTACTGTTAACCGACAAGACCGGCACCCTAACGAAAAATCAAATTAGCGTCGCTAATATTATTTCCTATCAAGAAGGCTTAAGCACAGATGATGTTTTGGAATTGGCACGTTACGCTACATCTGATGCTACGCCTGATATGATTAGTCTCGCGATTATTCAGAGATTTAAAGAGACAGGACGAGAATTATCGGAAGTGGAAATACTAAATTTTATTCCCTATGATTCGGACCGCAAAAGATCAACCGCTTTTGTTCAAAGAGGACAGGAAAAGATTTTAGTTAGCTTAGGCGCTCCGCAGGTAATAATAAGCTTAGACGAATTTAATTCCCCAGAAATGGCGGAGAAATTTAATAATGATATTAGCGAGGCTGCCAGCCAGGGCTTTCGGGTTTTAGCTGTGGCTGTTGGAGAAAACACTTCTGAAGAAAAGAATCTAAAAATTGCTGGACTATTATACTTAGCGGATCCGCTTGATGAAAATTCCGAGGCAACTGTCAGCTTCATGCAAAAAAATGGAATTGATGTCAAAATGATGACTGGCGACAATAAATTAATCGCGGAAAGAATAGCTAATGAGTTGGGTTTGACAGGGCAGGTTTTAATGGCGACAGAAACAAAAAAACTCTATGGAGATGAAAAAGCATTTTTGAATAAATTAAATAATGTCTCGGCGTTTGCGGAAATTTTGCCCCTGGATAAATATGAAATCGTTAAATTATTTAAAACTCAGTATGTGGTGGCCGCGACCGGTGATGGAATTAATGATTTACCGGCCCTTAAAATAGCCAATGTTGGTATTGCGGTTTCCGGTGCGGTCAGCGCCTTAAAAAGCATGGCTGATATAGTTTTGCTTGCTCCTGGTTTAGCAGTTATCCAAGATGCTATTTTAGAAGCGCGAAAAATTTTTGTCCGGCTTTATAACTATTCGGTGTATCGAATTTCTGAGAGTTTTCGGCTAATTATTACCATTCTGATTCTTGGTTTATGGTACGGTTTTTATCCGCTCGTGCCTCTACAAATTATTCTTCTGGCCTTTTTGAATGACATCCCGATAATTTCACTGGCCGTAGATCGAGTAAAAATTTCTACAAAACCGTCGGAAATTAAAACTAAAGAGAGGCTTGGCTTAAGTATGCTTTTCGGTTCAGTGGGCGTTCTGAACAGTCTAATTCTATTCTTTATAATGATGAATATCTGGCATTTTTCTTTGCCAGTTGTTCAGACGATATTCTTTCTCAAACTAACGGTCTCCGGTCATATGCTGATTTACGTCGCTCACACGAAAGAACGTTGGTTTAAATTTTTACCCAGCAAACAAGTTGTTATCGCAACTTCAGTAACTCAAATAATCGCGACGATATTAGCACTGACTGGATTTTTAATGCCGGCCAGAATTTCTTGGACTAATGTTATCTTTGTTTGGCTCTGGGCCTTCGCTTGGATGCAGATTAGCGAATTAATGAAAGATTTACAGATGAAGATAACTAAAAACAAATAATATAAGTTTAAATTTTTATTGATATTTCTCGTATTACCGTTCCAAGTTCGTCCCACTCTCCCCGCAGATTGACAAAAGTATACCAATACGGTATATTTTTTTGTTATATTCGAACTTTAAAAAATAAGGTTAAATTTGGTTAATTACCGAGGCCGTCTATAAATAGGAGGATTTGGTAATTAATCAAATCAGTATTAACTTTAATAAAAGAAAACCCATGAAAAAATTTAAACGGCTTCCTCAACACCTTGGTATCATTCCTGACGGCAATAGAAGATGGGCCCAAAACAAAGGACTAGAAAAGAAAGACGGCTATAAATTTGGTATTGAGCCTGGGCTTGAGTTATACAATTTGTGTATAGAATTAGGCATAAAAGAAATGACCTTTTATGGATTTACTGTCGATAATACCAAACGCCCCTCTGAACAGATAAAGGCATTTCAAAAAGCCTGTGTCAATGCTGTTGGATACTTAGCCAAAAGAGATGCCGATTTGCTAGTCGTTGGCAACACGAAATCGTCATTATTTCCCATAGAGTTACTGCCATATACTAAAAGAACTAGATTCGGGAAGGGTCTTGTCAAAATTAATTTTCTTGTTAATTATGGTTGGAATTGGGATCTAAATTATTCTGTAAAAAATCGTGATTTTAATTCAAATGATGATCTTTCAAAAAGAATTGCTTCTTCAGAGATTTCTCGTATGGATTTGATTATACGCTGGGGCGGCCGGCGAAGATTAAGTGGGTTTTTGCCAATACAATCAATTTACGCCGATTTTTATGTATTAGATGAAATGTGGCCGGATTATAATACAGAACAAATTTACCGGGCATTGGCTTGGTATCAAGATCAAGATATCACTATAGGTGGCTAATTAATTATTATTATTATTATTATTATCTTGAGCGATATTAGGTTGTATCAATAAAATAACTGCCTAAAAAACAGAACTTAGGGGGAGGGCTAGCGATGGACCTCCTTTTTTATTTTCCTAATACCGTTCCAACTATGTCCCATTCTCTCCGCAGACTGAAATATGGACAATTTTTAATAGGAGTTTATCACTTTGGAGCGGTATGATATAATAATTACATTAATAAATAATAAAATTATTATGGAAAATATAGCATTTAATAATATTATCACACGACACAGTGTTCGTGATTTTACTGGCGAAGTAGTGAAAAAAGAGGATTTAATATTGTTACTTAAGGCTGGCATGTCGGCACCATCGGCAGTTAACCGTCAACCTTGGTCCTTTGTAGTTGTAGAAAACAAGGAAACTCTGGAAGCGCTTAGTGCCAAACTGCATTATGCCAAGATGTTGCCAAAAAGTGGCGCGGCGATTATAGTTTGCGGCCTGCCTGATAAGTCAAAAATTATCAATTTAGCAGTTAAAACGGTTTCCGGAATATCACTCGGAGATTATTGGATTACCGATTGCTCGGTGGCTTCAGAGAATATTTTATTGGCCGCCCACGCTCTTGGTCTGGGCGCCGTTTGGACCGCCGTTTTCCCTAACAAGGAATCAATTGACGCCGTAAGAGAAATTCTTGGTATTCCAGATGACGTTATCCCGCTAAATGTTATTCCGATTGGCGTTCCTGTTAATTTGAATGTTCCACCAACTGATAAATTCAAAGAAAAAAATATCCACTGGGAAAAATGGTAAGATTGTTACTATAATTAAAGCATTGGAATATTAAATATTTTTTAATATTACCGTTCCCACATCCCATTCTCCCCGCTGTTAGGTAAAAACAAGTTTGTTAGTATACCCCTAAAAGTAGACGCGAAACCGTCTGCTTTTTTTGTTGAAAACTAGTTATTTTAAGGCGTAAATGATATAATTAATCGTATAAAATATTAATTATAAAAATATGATTAAAGGAAACTTTCTTGGTGCGGCGATTGTTGCGATAATTTACACGGTGTATATCTTAATTAATCCTGGTGCCGTGCACTCGAAAACAGTATTTGTACTCGCATTAGTGATTCTTAACGCTCTGACGATCGTGCTTATGCATTTTGCCTTCAAATAAGGGTCTCAAAAATAGTTACGCTGTTTCAGCTTGCTCCGGTTTCCCTCGTAGTTTTAAAATAACGCCCTATTTAGGCGTTATTTTGTAGTTATTTTCTTTCCTTATTTCCAAACCACAATCATTGTCTTATCGGTCGATGTGTCTGGCTCTCTGAACCCGGTTTTATAATCTCTGATGGCATTAAATAAAACATCGGTATTATATTCGTAAGAGTTTCCGTTTCTCGTTCCTGGGTCATTGGTTATGAAAACATCTTTTATCGGATCATAACCTTTAATGAGCAGCATATGATGGGGTGGACCAGGCTTCTTAAAATTAGGATTATGCAAAGCTTGACCATTCATCGGGGCAATAATTATATTGCCTTTTTTTAATTCATTTATAATATCAGTCTTGGTCGCATTTTTATGCAAAGCGGCATTTTGATATTTAAAATAATCTTTGATAATCCAATTTAAAGTATCGGTCGCTGAAACGTCGCGATATTCACCGTATTTTTTTAAAGTGTAAGCGGAGCTGCCGAGAATATTATCAAGCGCTTGCTGCTTGGTAAAACTTTTTCCCAGCGCCCATTCGACTGCCATAAACGAAGAAGCTTCCTCGCAACCATCTTCTTGGCGCAAATCAATCCACTCACTAAACGGAGCCTGTGAAGTAAAAGGGACATTTTGTAAAACAATATTACTTGTTGTTGTAATCGGAGTGCTTAAATTCCCAACCGGGATAGTTGCTAAACCAACATTGGAAATTCCTTGACCGAGCTGATTCATAATTCGAAACGCATCAGTTGGTCGGCCTAAATAATATTTCTTATTATCTTTTGGATAAATATAATAAGCCTCACCATTACGTTCAACATCAAGTAATATCATTCCGCTTAGACGAGCAGGGAAAATGTCGGTGTTTGCTATGTAACTATGTGTGGCGCCAAGAGCCAACTTTTTCATGATTGAAAATGCGTCATCGGGTCGGCCTAAAAAATACCGCTCTCCATTGTTTGGATAAACGTACCAAGCCTCACCATTTTTTTCCACTTGCAAAAGAATATATCCAAGACGGCTGGTCGTCGCGGCACTGGTTCTGGAAAATGGAATAAATAATGCAAAAATCACTAATATTATTAAAGTTTTTTTCATATCTTAAGCTTACTCTTAGTTGTCGGCTCTGTAAACAAAATTTATCAATTATTTGTGAAGATTAGATTAAGATTTGCGGTAGATACCCACTATTGACTTTTGTCTGAAAAAGTAGTGAAATGTAAGAGGAAATTAATACAGTTATTTAAAATATAAACCATACAAAAAAAGGAGCATATCATGAAAAAAAATGTCTTAAGAGGATTGTTTTTTGGGGCGATATTATTTGCCCTATTATTTTTTGTTTATACAGTAAATTTTGGAACCTCATTGTTTCTAGCCTTGTTTCTTTTATTCATTTTTATCGGGGAAAATATCGTGTCCAAGGTAGAAAAAGAGATGGCTCTGAAGTTTTGTGATTATGTGAGATCACTATCGTGGATTGCGTTAGTGGTATCGCTTTACGAAATCATCGCCGAATTTTTTGGTTGGTATATACCAACCATGTTTAAACCGCTTTCAATTCTGACACTTTGTATTTCACTCTTATCTCTTATTTTTGTCGATGTGAGTATGAAAATGATAAATAATCGGGAAATAAAGACCGTGAGGGGAAAAATTGACGAAATAATGGATGAAGCAATCAAAGGATGAAAAATACAACCAAAAGTTAATATTTTAAAGAGTAGCTAATTAGCCACTCTTTTTTATTTGCCAACATTTAAAATCGCCTATATCATTATAGATATGAATAGTGCGAAGAATAAAACTTATATCTTGTGGACTTTATTTTTTTTGACGATTGTAATTCCATTAATTAATATCACAGGTGGTAATTTGCCGGCGTTTAATCTGATTAAATTTTGTTTTCCCTTGTGTTTACTACTTTGGCACTCAATCTGGGTTTTTGGATTTAAGAGAAGTCTGCTGATTTTGCTTCCGCCATTTATCATCGGTCTTATCTTTGAAATTATCGGAGTTAACTACGGCGTGATGTTTGGCGGCCATTATTTTTACAATCCCGATACACTGGGTCCGCTATTATTTGGGGTGCCAATTTTAATCCCATTTTTTTGGTCATTTTTTGTTTATACCGGATATACAATTACTTCATCATCACTGACGTGGCTAAATAGTAAGAAGCCGTCAAAGATCAATAAAAAAATTTGGCTTCTAGCCTTACTCGTTTTGATTGATGGTTTGCTGGTGGTCGCTATCGATTTATTTATGGATCCGATTATGGTCGCGGGAAATGATTGGACCTGGATAAATGGAGGCGCTTACTTTGGCGTCCCGATTGGTAATTTCATCGGTTGGTTTATCGTAGCGATTTTATCAACCGGAATATTTAGAACTTGTGAATATTATTTTCCCCCGGCAGAGACAAGAGCCCCTAAATCGATATTATTAATTCCGGCTGTCGGTTATGGCCTGCTTGGCCTTTTGTTCCTGACTATGGCCTTAAATTTACATTTGAATAGTTTGGCGATAATTGGCGTATTGTTAATGTTACCGGTGAGTTTAATTAATCTAATCCTTTATGCAAAATCAAAAAGAAATTAAAAAATTATCTAGGCTATTTATCGGCGTCGTTTTAGCCTTGTGGTTGATGGTCGCCTCAGTGTTAGCGGGGCTTACCGAGGACGTGGTCACAGCTGCACCGATAGTTAACTTCGATAAATATTGGGCAGCCGTCTTTTTAAATATACGCACGGGAATCGGCAGTGTTATTTTTTCCATTGTGACTCAAATCGGCAATTGGCAATTAGTTATTCCAGCCCTATTAATTATTGTCTATTTTCTGGTCAAAAAAAAGCTGAAAAAATTTATCGTGCCTTTTTTATTTACCGTCATTAGCGCTGAAGCCATTGCCTTTGTCGGAAAATTATTGGTTCACCGGACGCGTCCGTTTGGCGGGGCGATTACGGAATTAGATTTTTCTTTCCCGAGCGGTCACGCCACCATCGCGGTCGCTTTTTATGGCTATCTCGCCTATCTGTTAATTAAAACCCAAAAAGATAAAATAAAACGCCCATTAATTTTAATCGGCGCTCTCGGTTTAATATTAATTATTGGGTATAGCCGTCTATATCTTGGTGTTCATTACGTTAGCGATGTCCTGGCAGGTTACCTGGTCGGACTTTTGGCCTTAATCGCCGGAATCAGTCTTAGCGAGTGGTTACTTTTAAATCCAATCAAAAATAAGCGCTAGCGTGGCGGCAAAAGTCAGGATGATAAAAGCGATTACGAAGAAATATAATTTAAGTTGAGCTGACTTCCAAATAAATAATTCGTTTAAAGCTGGATATCGTTTTTCGAGTTTCTGGATATATTTATATTGTTCAACTCTTAAAGCAAACTTAGCGCTCTGATCGGTGACGTAATGTCTGAGATTCTGACCATGTCGGTTATACAACCAGATAAAAACTGGGAAAATAGATAATAGAAAAAGAGCCCAAGTTAAGCGGTGGCTCCAGCGTTTCAAAATGACAGAAATTAAATTGCCGGAAAAGTGGCCGAGCATGACGTAGAAAAATCCCCAAGCCACGCCGCTGATAATATTCCAGGTCCAAAAAGTTTTCTGTTTTAGTTTGGCGATGCCAGCCAGGAAGGGAATGACCGAACGGATCGGTCCAATGAAACGGCCCCATAATAAGCCTTGGTTGCCATATTTAAGAAAGAAGGCCTCGCCTTTCGCCATGGTGGTTTCTTTAATTAAATTTTTACGCCGAGCATAGGCGCCGCCGTGAGTGCCTAGATAATAACTAATAGCATCGCCAGTGATAGCGCCCATAATTGAAAACGCAATCACCGAACCAAGAGAGAAATAACCTTGGGCGGCCGCAAAACCACCAAGAGTGACAATGGTAGCACCAGGTAAAAAGGTGCCGATGAAAGGCAAGGCTTCAACCATGGCCCCTAAAAAGAAAAACCAGGGTCCTAGCCAGGCAAAATGAGTGGTTAAGATTTCTAAATTCATGAACTTATTATAGCACACTAAATTATTTGGATAAATTGACGGCTCGCCACCCATAAAGTACAATAAAACTGTAAGAATTATAATGATTTTAATGTTAGACCGATTTTTCAAACTAATCGAAAAGATAACTCCGCAGAAATGGCGCTGGGTGCTAAACCATGAAGGTTTTAGACGTTATTTCGCTAATACCGGCTGGATGTTTTTCGGGCAGATGTTTTCGCTGCTCGTGTCTTTTTTTATCGGGGCATGGCTGGCCAGATATTTAGGGCCAGAGAATTATGGGGTATTGAGCTATGCTGTTGCTTTTGTTGGTCTATTTGGTTTTATTGCTTCTTTGGGGGTTGATGGAATTTTAAATAGGGAACTCGTAAAATTTCCAGAAAAAAGGGATGAATTATTGGGTACTACTTTTCGCTTGAAAATAATCGGCGGTTCGGTGGCCTTTATATTAGCGGTTATCAGCGCGGAGTTATTTCAATCAAGTCCGCTGATTAAGCTGCTAATAATTCTATTTTCATTTTCTTTTATTCTACAGGCCATCAATGTTGTCAGTATTTATTTTCAGGCCGAAGTAAAATCAAAAAACAATGTTAAAGCCTTACTGTTTGCGACGATAATCTCCTCTTTATTGAAAGTGTTGGTAATCGTATTTGATAAAGGCGTGATATGGATTACAGCGGTTTACGCGCTGGACGCTTTGTGGCAGGGCATTGGCTTTGTCTATACCTATAAACAATTCGGCCTCAAAACTACTAAGTGGAAATACGATAATGTTTTGGCAAAAGAAATTTTAAAAAATTCTTGGCCCCTGATGCTGGCATCGGCGGCCGGGTTTATTTATCTAAGAATCGACCAGGTTATGATTGGTGCCATGATGGGGAATTATGAAGTTGGACTTTACGCGGCAGCGGTAAAATTGGTTGAGGTTTGGTATTTTATCCCGGTAATTATTTGTGCTTCTCTCTTTCCAGCAATTGTTAACGCTAAGAAAACTAGCGTTGAAATGTATCGACGTCGTTTAAAGAACCTTTATATTTTGATGATTGTAATTTCCGTCGCTATTGCAGTTCCAGTCTCTCTTTTGGCGAAACCGATAACCTATATCTTATTTGGAAATGGTTATTTAGAATCAGTTAATATTTTAAGAATTTATATCTGGTCGAGTGTCGGTTTTTTTCTCGGAATGGCTGTCAGCCAATATTTAATGGCGGAAGATTTAATAAAAACGATTTTTTGGCTTAATTTTTTAGCAATGCTTATTAATATATTTTTAAATTTAATATTTATACCAGCTTTTGGGTTATTGGGGGCGGCATGGGCCACATCAATTTCTTATCTAACTGTTCCAATAATAGTATTTGGTTACAAAATTTTTAAAAAGTTTTATTAAAATTATTTATTTAATTTAAATAAAATAGTGAAACTTTGATTGGATTATGAAGAAGTTATCGATAATAACAATTTGTCTGAATGAGAAAAATAAAATAGAAAAAACCATTAACAGTGTTGTTTCACAAAGTTTTAATGATTTTGAATATATAATAATAGATGGAGGATCTTCAGATGGAACAGTAGAGGTTATTTCTAAATTCATTAGTAAGCTCTCATATTTTTGTTCTGAAAAAGACAATGGAATTTATTCGGCCATGAATAAAGGCATAGAACATACTCATGGAGAATATCTCCTTTTTTTAAATGGTGGAGATTATTTGAATGGGAACAATGTTCTTCAAAAAATTTTTCAAAACATGCCAAATGAAGATATTATTTTTGGAGATCTTATATTTAAGGAATCTTCTTCGGAGGAATCGCTAAAATCGTTTAAAGATGTGAAGATTAATAAGAGATATTTATATAATTTTTACATACCTCATTCAGCGAGCCTTATAAAAAGAGATTTATTCTTGAAATACGGTTTATATAATAGCCACTATAAGATAGCCGGAGATTATGAGTTTTTTTTACGAGTTATTAATAAATATAAGGCAATAATAAGATATATTCCGGTTGCTATTTCAGTTTTTGATACAACTGGGATAAGCTCAGATCCTAAGTATTTTAAATTGCAAATTAAAGAAAGAAGAAGGGCGCAAATACAATACTTTAATTATGTGTTTTTATTTAGAATGCTTTTATTAAAAGTAAGACGAGTTTTATTTAAATGATACTAGTGGGGATCATATTAGTGAAGCGTTAGATGTTCCGATAATTATCTTGCCCCAATTCAATTATTATTGTCGTTTTGTTCCATGCCCTAAATAAATTAACGATAAGATGATTTGCTTGACTCCTCATATTTTTGGTAACCTTACTCGAGAGGAGAAGATTAAAAGGTTTAATTTGGGCTCCAGAGAAGATATTTATTTGGTAACAGGTGAAGAAGCAAAACAGGCAATAGCCAATTTTTTGAAGAATTATAATATTGATTTATATGAGAGATAAAAAAAATACTGCAGTAGTTTTTGGACTTACACATGAATATGCATTTGCGGTTGCCTGCGTTATAATGGATATAAAAAAGTATTCTCCAAATTGGGCCTATGAAGTAGTTATATTGCACGACGGTATTTCAATAAATGATCAAAAATTACTTAACGCCATCCTGCCTTGCCGGTTTATAAAGTATGATTTTCCGATTAAAGATAACTCAAAATTTAATCAGAGAATCTTAAATTATTTTTCAAAAATGGTTTTTTCGAAGTTCGAATGCCTTAAATTGCTAGATGATTATAAGAATGTTGTTTGGTTAGATTATGATATTGTGATTAAAAAAGATATCTCAGAACTAACGAATTATTGCGATTCCGGAATTAAAATGATGTATTTGGGTAATAAAGTTAAAGACCAATTATTGGAACCGGTAGATGATTACAATATGAAGTTAGAAGGTATTTCCGCGGGGACCTTTGTTTTTCAAGATCATATTGGTCCTTATGATAAAATGTATAAGTTTTGTTATAATAAAACAGAAAAGTATGCTCAATTCTTAAAATATCCCGAACAAGCAATTTTTGATTTTATGATTCAAGAATTTGAAATAAATATTGAGCTTATAGATAAAGATATTTATTGTGTTCATCCTAAAGATGTAAATAAATATCCTGATGCAAAAATTATTCATTCCTATGGACATGAAAAGTTTTGGAATGAAGTAAAAGATGAACAATGGTATGCTAATTATAAAAATTGGTTAAAAATGGGGGGAGGAGGATATAATTTGAATAAATATTTTATTAATAAAAAATTAAAAACTATTTTAAGAAATCTAGGAATTTATGAAGCTATTAAGAATTTTTTATTAAAAATAAAAAATTGATTAAAATTATTTAGAAAGTATTAATATTTCTTACATATGTCAAATAATCTTTATACTCCAATTTTATTTCTAACCTTTAATCGTTTTGATGAGACTAAGAGAGTTTTTGAGGTAATAAAAAATGCTCGCCCCAAGAAATTGTATATTGCTTCTGATGGCCCTCGCAATAGCTCTTTAGGTGAGGATCTAAAGGTGAAAAATGTAAGAGATTTTATAGAGTCAAATATCAATTGGGAATGTGATGTAAAAACTTTATTTAGAGAAAAAAATTTAGGCTGCAAAATTGCTGTTAGTTCCGCTATTGATTGGTTTTTTGAAAATGAAGATCGGGGGATAATTTTAGAGGACGATTGTCTCCCGAATATTTCTTTTTTTGAATTTTGTGAGGAATTATTGGAAAAGTATCAAGAAAATAATAATATAGCCATGATTAGCGGCGACAATTTTCATTTTGGACATAGATACGGAGAAGCCGACTATTTTTTTTCAAGAATTCCACATATCTGGGGTTGGGCAACCTGGAAAAGAGCCTGGAAAAGCTATGATGTTGAAATGTCGGATTATCAAGATTTTAAAAATAAAGAAAAAATAAAAGATATATGGCAAGAAAAGAAAATTAATAAATACTGGATTAGCATATTTGATGATGTCTATAAAAATAAAATAAATACTTGGGATTATCAATTAGCTTTAATGATTTTTAACAGGAATCTAGTTTGCATTTGCCCAAACGTTAATTTGGTCTCAAATATCGGTTTTGGAAATAAAAGTACTCATATAGTTAAGAAAAATAAGTATATTGGTATTCCTGGCGAAACTATTAATTTTCCACTAAAGCATCCAAAAGAAATTGTTCTTTCAGCTCAGGCTGACTTAAATATAATAAACGAATGGTTCCTTAAGGGCTATAGGTTTAAAAAAATCTTAAAAAAAATAGGACTTTTTAATTTAGTAAAAAAGATTTATTCAAAATTTAATTAAATGTTAAAAAGAAAGTTAAGAAAATTTTTAAAGCGTTCAATTTCCCAGTTAATATATTTATTAACATTATTAAAGTATTCTTTTCGAGGAAAAGATGGCCGAGATAATAAGAAATTATTAATCATAAAATTGGATGCGATTGGAGACTACATTCTGTTTCGTAATTTTTTGGAAGAAATAAAAAAAGGCGAAGAATATAAAGATTACGAGATAACTTTTTTAGGGAATAATTCGGTCAAAGAATTGGCAGAGACCCTAGACTCAAGCTACATTAATAATTATATTTGGCTGGACAGAAAGGTATTTTTTAAAAATCCATTAAGTATTTTTAAAACAATTAATCAGATTAATACAAAATTTAATACTGTTATTCATGCAACCTATTCCCGGGAATTTATCGGTGACTTATTAGTGAAACTGTCCGGCGCCGAAAACCGTATCGGGTTTGATGGAGATTGTAGCAATATCTCTCTAGATGAAAAAAACAAAACAGACAAATGGTATACTAAATTGATAGAAATTAATCCAAAAACTAACTTTGAATTTTATAAAAATAGGGAATTCTGCGGAGAGGTACTAAAAACACAACTTAATATTAGTAAGCCATTTATCGATATAAAGGCTTTAAAGGTTAATGATTTAGTTGAATCGTTGGAAAATTTTATTGTTTTGTTTCCCGGCGCTCAGCAGGATTTCAGAAAGTGGCCTGCCGAAAAATTTAGGCTACTCGGGGAATATCTAATGGATACATTGAATTGCAATGTCGTAGTTTGTGGTTCAAAATCAGATGCCATTTTAGCAGCCGAAATAAATAAAAACAATAACAAGAGAATTATTGATTTGACTGGCAAGACTAATTTGGCACAATTAATAAAGGTAATGTCCCGGGCTAAATTAATTATTTCAAATGATACCAGCGGTGCTCACATTGGCGCTGCGCTTAATGTTCCAACAATTGTTTTATCTCAATTTAATCATTATTCACGGTTTGTCCCATACCCAAAAGAAATAAGCGATAAGATGATATGTTTATTGCCTCATATTTTTGAAGATTTATCCGAAGAAGAATTAATCGAAAAATTCAAGTTTGGATCCACTGAAGACATATCATTAATATCAGTCGATGAAGTTAAACAGGCGATAAATAAATTATTATTATGAAACTCTCTCTAATAACCCCATCATACAATTCAGCGAAAACAATCGCTCGCACTATCGAAAGCGTGATGGCGCAGAATTTTCCTGATTTAGAATATATTATTATTGATGGCGCATCCACTGACAATACAGCCGAGATTGTTTCAAGTTTTCAAGATAAGATAAATATTAAATTTATTTCCGAGCCCGATAAAGGTATTTATGATGCGATGAATAAAGGAGTAAAACTAGCGACCGGTGAAGTTATTGGTATCTTAAATTCAGATGATTTGTTTGATAACGACAAAATACTTTCCATGGTAGGTGAATCTTTCGCAGACAATAAGGTTGACGCAGTTTACGGCGATATTAAGTATTTTTCCGATGATGTTAATGTGGCCAAAAGATATTGGCGAGCTGGAGAATATAAAGAGGCCAATTTAAGTAATGGTTGGACCATTCCTCACCCCTCATTATTTTTGCGTAAGTCAGTTTATGATAAATGCGGTTTATTCAATACTGATTTTAGAATTGCCGGAGATTACGAATTCATTTTAAGATTGCTCAAGATTCATAAAATAAATGTTAAATATATTCCGGAAGTATTTGTCAGAATGTATGATGGCGGAACCAGCGGTAGTAGTTTAAAACAGAGAAGCAGAGGCTGGCAAGAGCTTAAAAGAGCGTGGACGGTCAATAATTTTGCAGTTCCCAAATTATTTATCTTCCGCCGGGTGCTATTTAAGATATCACAGTTGCTATTCAAATAAAAAATCGGACCTTCGAGTCCGATTTTTTTATCTCCCTTGTCTGCCAATCACCGTCGCCACCGTTTTTAAAAAGATGGCGACATCAAAATATAGCGAGCGATGTTTTAAATAATATAAGTCATACTGCAATTTTTCCACGGTGTCTTTTAGTGAAGGGGAATGATAAACGCCGGAAATTTGATCCCAGCCAGATAAGCCCGGCTTAGTCAGCAATCTAGTTTTATAAAAGGGAATTTGCGCCGCTAATTCCGCGACATATTCAGGACGCTCGGGGCGTGGTCCGATAAAACTCATATCGCCGCGAAGAATATTTATCATCTGAGGAATTTCGTCGATTCTGGTTTTGCGTAAAAAATTGCCAAAGCCTGTTATCCGATTATCATTTTTTTGAGTCATTCCACCGTCATTATCGATAGTTTTCATAGTGCGGAATTTTAACATCTGAAAAGTTTCTTCATTCTCACCGACTCTGATCTGTTTAAAGAAAACCGGTCCGCGGCTATCAAGCTTAATTGCTAGAGCGATAAAAGGCCAAAAGACTAAGCTGATTAATAGGATGGCAAAACTTAAAATCACATCAAAACCCCGTTTAAAGATATTGAAAGAACGTTTATTACTTTCACTCAGGTTGGTGATGAACCAGGCTTGATCAATGGCTTCAATCGGCACCTTGCCATTAATGCTTTCGTAAAAGTCGACAAAGGTGTAAAAAGCCACGCCTAGTGAGATGCATTCAAATAAAGCTTGGCTAAGCTTCGGGTCATTAAATAATTCACTAGTTAAAACTAAGGTGTGAATATTTTTTTCTTTAATCACTTTAGCTAAATTTCCAATTTCTTCTTTGGTTTTAAAAACCAGGGCGGTTTCATAACCTTGGTGAGGTTGATTTTTTACATCTTCTAATAAGCTAGCCATATCATTATTCCAACCGATAAACGCGAGATTATTTTTTGGCAGATATGATTTGACGAAGAAATTGAAAACGGAACGCCAGAGATAAAATAAGATACCGAAGACAACGACAAAAATCAGGAGAATAGTTTTTGGCGAAATGTCGGATTTAATAAGATAAAAGTAGATGACGGAAACCAAGGCAGCGAAAATAACCGAATTAATAATTGTCAGTTTAAACAGACGCGATTTATAGACTAAGTTTAAATTATAGGCGCCTACGATATAGAGAATTATAATCCAGATGCCGAAGACCGGGATAAAATAGGGCCAGTTATTTAACCAGAGTGAGTCCATTGGCCGATTAATATAGCGTAAAGCCAAGGATATAAGCAGGGCTAAGTGGAGGATGGCGACATCGCCGAGCAGCAGAATAATTTGTTTAAGGCTTTTACTCATATGATTATAGGCTAACTATAACAATTAAAGACACAAAAATCAATTTTAATATTAATTTTAAGGTCTTTGGCCTTCCGAGACCTCTATGATATAATATATTCATGGCTTATAACTATAAACAATACCAAAAGCAATATACTTGGCCGCAAATTGGCAATGATAATCTGATGGATTTTTTAGATTCTTGTATTGCTTCACAAAAGTTAGCCCAAACTTATGTTTTTGCCGGTCCGGAAGATTTAGGTAAGAGCACGATCGCTTTGGCCTTCGCCAACAATCTAATTTTATCTGACGGCCAGGAGACTCGGGACTTTTCAAGCGTTAACAGTGATTTGCATATTTTAAGCCGGGAGTCCGGGAAGAAAAATATTTCCATCGAAGCAGTCCGGGATTTTATCAAAATGCTTTCACTCAGTTCATTTTTAAATTCCTATAAGATCGGGATTATTAAAGAAGCGGAAACACTTAGTACTGAAGCGGCCAGCGCTCTACTTAAAACTTTGGAAGAGCCGAGGGATAAAGTAATAATTATTTTACTGACGTCATCGGTTGATTTATTGATGCCGACTATCGTATCGCGCTCGCAAGTGTTATATTTCTATCCGGTGCCTTTTGAAATTGTTTATGATTATTTAGTCAAAGAATTGAATTTAAAAAGAGGCGACGCTAAAGATATGGCGGCTCTATCTGCTGGGCGACCATTGCTCGCGGCCAGATTTGCGGAGAACCCAGCGGTTTACGAACGTCATTTAGAAATCGCGCGAATCTTTTTGTCATTTTTCAATTTTAGTATCCCCGAACGACTGAAAATACTTAACTCTTTTTTGACTAAAGATGATGGTTCGCTGACTGTCGATAAGGCCAGTGAGATTTTGGAAATCTGGCAGCGAGCGGCTCGTGATTTGTCGCTAAGCGTTATGGATTTACCGGAATTAGTCCAACATACTGCTTTATCCGAAGAAATTGGCCGAGTTAATGCGAGTTTTAGTGCGGCTAATAATGAAGCCGCCTTGCGTTATTATTCAAAGATATTAGAATTATTAAATATGTTAAGACGCTATCTGTCAGCCAACGTTGTGCCCAACGCCGTGCTTGAACAAGTAGTTTATAATCTTTAGACTTTATGCCAAGTAAAAAAATAACATTTTTAATCTTGTTGCCTTTCTTGCTGCTAATTGTGTCGGCTTGTTCGATATCGCTTAACGGCTCGTCATCAGCTATCTCGGCCGGTCCGGATTTGGGCGGCGTTTTTCTCTCAGTTGACGGCGGGGTGTCTTTTAAACAGCAAGCCGCTATTCCTTCGGTCTCCGGTATTCCAGGCAGTATCACCAGTCTTAATGTCCGGACCTTGGCGCTTGATCCAAGCGATAACACAGCCATATATTTAGGTTCATATGATTCGGGAATTTACTCCGCTTACAATATTACGACTGGCTGGAATGAGGTTAAATCTTTTCCTAAGGTCAGCGTGAATAATATCGCTGTCAATCCTGATAATAAATGCGATATCTACGCGACCTTTGCTAATCGGCTCTACCGATCGGTCGATTGCACCCGGACCTGGAAGCAGGTTTATCTAGATTCCGATCAAACTTCACTCTTTACAGCGTTAGTGATTGATAATAACAACCCCTCTAATATTTATTTAGGAACTTCACTCGGCGACGTGCTGAAAAGTATTGATGGCGGCACTTCTTGGCGGGTCATGAGACGTCTTGATTCGGGAATCGCCAAGCTGGTATTATCACCGAGAGATAGCCGTCAGGTTTATGTTGTAACTAAAACCGCTCAGCTTTTTACTTTCCTAACTAATACTGATACGAATGCCAACAATTCTGGCAACATCGATGCGAACTTCGCTGTCGATAGCTGGACTGATTTAAATAAGGTTTTAACCGATTTGCAAGTCGGTAATAATTTTCGAGAGTTTACCATAGTTCCGAGCGATGGCTCGATGTTTTTAGTCACGGACCATGTAATCGCCCGGTCTCCGGACCATGGTATCACTTGGCAAAAGTTAAATTTGCTTCCTTCCGAAAAAGACAGTATCATAAGGACGATGGCAGTTAATCCGTTAAATTCAAAACAAATTTATTACGCCACTAATGTGACATTTTTTAGATCGATTGACGGCGGAGCTACTTGGTCGAACAAAAAATTGCCAACCAGCCGCGGCGCCTCGGCCATCGTAATCGATTATAGAAACCCCAACAATATTTATTTAGGCGTTAATGTTATAAGTAATTAAAAATATATGAGTAATTTTTTGACTGAGAACCAGGAAGAATTTATGAATGTCGTTGATTTTTTTAAGCGCGATATTTCCAGTTTAAGAACCGGACGAGCCAACCCGATTATGCTTGATGGCGTGCAGGTTGAGGCCTATGGCGTGATGAACCCATTAAATGGCGTCGCTAATATTACCGTGACCGATTCTCGAAGCTTTATGATTACCCCTTGGGATAAAGGCGTAACTAAAGCCGTAGAGAAGGGCATTGTTGAAGCGAACTTGGGCCTGGGTATCGTCAATGAAGGTGACAAGATTCGTCTTAGCATTCCACCTTTGACTGAAGAAAATCGCAAAGAGCTGGTGAAGAAGTTGAATGAACGTTTAGAAAAGGCTCGCATCTCGCTCCGCCAGGTCCGTGAAGATATTAAGACTAGCGTTGAAGGCGCTTTTGAAGCCAAAGAGATTACTGAAGATGAAAAATTTCGCCAGGAAAAAGAACTGGATGAATTTGTCGCTAAACGCAATGAAGAATTAAAAGACCTCCGTGATAAAAAAGAGAAGGACATAATGGAAATATAATAAAATGATAATTACAATAATAATATTTATTCTCGTCTTGTCGGTTTTAGTTTTGGCCCATGAATTCGGCCATTTCTTTTCCGCTAGGAAATTCGGCGTTAAATCTGAAGAATTCGGTTTAGGTTTTCCGCCTCGAGCGATTGGTTTTTATAAGAACGCGGCCGGAAAATGGCTAAGGATTTTTGGCAATAAAAATTCCGAAGAATTGGAAGGCGATAAGATACCGGCCGACACCATTTATTCTTTAAATTGGTTGCCGATTGGCGGCTTTGTAAAAATTAAAGGTGAAAATGGCGATAGCCGCGATGATAAAGATAGTTTCGGTTCTAAAAAAATCTGGAAACGGGCGATAATTTTAGCGGCCGGTGTTTTTATGAATATCGTTTTAGCCTTTGTTTTATTTTCCTTGTGCTTCATGATTGGCGCGCCGCAATCAGTTGATACTGGCGGAAAAATCCAAATTACCGAAACCGTTAAAGGCTCGCCGGCGGCTAGCGCTGGGATTTTAAGCGGGGATACTATCAGTAGCATCGACGGTCAAACTTTAGCTAATGTACCTGACGTGCAAAATTATATTAGTACTAAAGGCGGCAGCGATATTTCCTTAAATATTATTCGCGATGGGAAACCGCTGACAATCAATATTAAACCGGAGCTAAAAGATGGCAAAGGTCTGGTTGGCATCGCCTTAGATCAGGTTGATACGGTTCGCTATCCCTTTTTCCAATCAATCTGGGAAGGTTTAAAACAAACAGCCGTTTTACTTTGGCTCATTATTGTCGCTTTCTTCGGATTGATTAAAAATTTAATCATGGGTGTCGGAGCCGGTGACGCCGTGGGCGGACCGATCAGAATCGCCCAGATGACTGGCGAGGTCGCTCGTTTTGGAATTGTTAACTTACTAAACTTCACAGCTATCTTATCGCTTAATTTGGCGGTGATTAATTTTCTGCCATTTCCCGCGCTTGATGGCGGACGCATCTTCTTTTTGATTTTGGAAAAAATAAAAGGCAAACCAGTTAAACGCGAGACTGAAGCGCTTATCCACAACATTGGATTCCTGATTTTAATCGGATTAATAATTTTAGTGACTTATAAAGATATTGCTCGGATGTTTATCAAATAAATTTGGTTTTAAGTTAAAAATCGGGGTTAATTTGACCTCGATTTTTTGATTTAAAAATGCTATAATTAAAGTGTAAAAAAGTTTAAAAAATGGTCCTTTTAGAACAATTAAAATGTCGATTGATTGGAGGAAAAGACTTTTTTCAATCACTTGGCTAAACGTTTATGAAAATAAATTTGAAGGCGACTAGATTAGAGATGACGGATGCAATTAGAGGGTATGTCCAAGAAAGGATGGACATATTGGAGAAGTATTTAGGTAGGACAAAGTTGATAAATTGCGATGTTGAAGTTGAAAGAATTGTTAGCGGACAGAATAAGGGCGATGTCTTTCGCATGGAAGTAAATATGCAAGTACCCCATGAATTATTGCGAGTTGAAAAAGCTGAGAATGATTTATACAAAGCCATTGATAAGGTCCGGGATCACATGGAAGATGTAATCGTAAAATATCGGGAAAAGGCTAGAGATAAGAAACGCGGAAAATAAAAATTTTTATTATAAAAAAACTGACTCCGTAAAGAGCCAGTTTTTGTAAAGTATTTATTCTTTTATTGAGACAAGGTGTCAGTGGTATTTTGCCCGCCATCTTCGATTTTTAGTTCGGTAGATTTAGCGGTACTGGCACAAGTTTTTAAATCTGAAGTATAGGTTGTCCAAATGTCTTTCTGGGTGCTTTTAACTTTTTCGTTAGCCGCTTTTGTAGCTGTCTGGAAATCTTGGTTACATTTATTAATCGCGGCATTTTGTTCGCTGCTTAAGGCTAGAGCAGATTTTTGGCAAGTGCCACGGGCTGTGATAGCAGTGGTAATATCAGAAGCCGAACTAGTTATCGCGGCACTAATTTTTCCATCTTTAGTATCGATAGCGGTGCCCGCGCATGTAATCAAATCACTAGTCAGGGTTGGTAAAACCACTGGCACATTTTTTATTTCCTGTTTTATATTTTCAATAACAGCGGCAATTTTCTTTTTTATGCCATAGAGAACAGTACCAACCTGTTTAATTTTTTCATAAAGCTTTATTTGGTCAGGACTAGCAATTTTTTCCAAACCTTGAGTTGAAGTAGATGTAGTGGCTGGTTTCATTATTTGTGAAGTTGCTGGGGTTGAAGTACTTTTTCTGACACCATACAAGGCATTACCGATCTGGGTTATCTTTTCAAAAAGTTTAATTTGATCTGGGTGAGCAATCTTTTCTAAACGCTTACCAAGAGTTGAGGTATCGATTTTAATCGGTTCGGTGCTAGTACTTATCAGTTCTGGCGCTAACCCCTCCGCTGGAGCAGGTGAGACAGGTTCGATTGTTGGCGTTGAAGTACTTGTTAGGGGAGTCGAGCTTGAAGTTAGCTCTGGCGGTATTGATGGCGTTGAAGTCGGCGTGTCTGTGGCCAAGGCTGGCATTTGAATGGTGAGAGCCATCAAAAAAGAAAAAACCAATGATAGAGAAATCGTTTTTTTCATAATTTTTTTATTTAGACTTGCTAAGGATAGACAAGTTTTTTTAGTTAGTAATTTAACTAGATTATAGCAGAAATTGACAGGCTTTACAAAATTGTTGTTTTTGAGCTTATGGGTTGAAAAAAAACCGTGTTTACGGTATAATTTTTTATTGATGCCGTGTATATCCCCTTATTTAATAAAGTATCTATAAAATTATGAGTTTTTTAGACAAAATTCTTGGTGACCCGAATGAAAAAATAATTAGAACGCTTGATCCGATTATTGTCCAAATAAACAGTTTTGAGGAGGCGATATCTAAACTATCTGATGAAGGATTAAAAGATAAGACGGCCGAATTTAAAGAACGGCTAACGAAAGGCCACGCCTTGGATGATATTTTGCCGGAAGCTTATGCCGCGGTTAGGGAGGCGTCACGACGATTCCTTAATAAACGCCATTACGACGTTCAGCTGGTCGGTGGTATCGTTTTACATCGTGGGGAAATTGCTGAAATGAAAACCGGTGAAGGTAAAACTTTAGTGGCGACTTTGCCGTTGTATTTAAATGCTTTAGAAGGGAAGGGCGTTCATTTGATTACGGTTAATGATTACTTGGCTCGGGTCGGCGCTGGTTGGATGGCTCCGGTTTATCACGCTTTAGGTTTAACGGTCAGCGTTATCGTTCACGATACCGCTTACCAATATGATCCAGAATATAATGATGACACTCAATACGACGAAAGATTAAAACACTTTAAACGGATTACTCGCCGCGAAGCTTACTATTGCGATATTACCTATGGCACCAATAATGAATTCGGTTTTGATTTCTTGCGCGATAATATGGTGGCTGATTTAAGCCAAACCGTACAACGCACTTTAAATTACGCCATCGTCGATGAAATCGATTCCATCTTGATTGATGAAGCGCGTACCCCGTTAATTATTTCGGCGGCCGCTGAAGAATCGACTGATAGATATTTTAAATTCGCTGAACTAGTTCAACGATTAAATCCAGACGAAGATTATGTGGTCGACGAAAAAGATCGCGCTGCTAATTTGACTGAAATCGGGATGACGAGAATGGAAAAATTGTTAGGCGTCGAAAATATTTATGTCGCCGGTGGGATTAAAGATGTTCATCATATAGAACAAGCTTTGAAGGCACGCGTTTTATTCAAACGTGATCGTGATTACGTGATCAAGGATGACGAAATTATTATCGTCGACGAATTTACCGGACGAATGATGCCGGGCCGCCGTTATAGTGAAGGCTTACACCAAGCAATTGAAGCCAAGGAGGGCGTTAAGGTCCAAAAAGAATCTCAGACGATGGCGACGATTACTTTTCAAAATTTATTCCGCATGTATAAAAAATTATGCGGTATGACTGGTACGGCTGTCACCGAAGCGGAAGAATTCCATAAAATATATAAACTCGAAACGATCGTGATTCCAACCAATAAACCAAACATCAGAAAAGATAATAATGATTTAATCTATCAAACCGAAGAAGATAAATACAATGCCGTGATTGCTGATGTTAAAGAGCGCCACGCCAAAGGGCAGCCGATTTTAATCGGGACGATTTCCATTGAAAAGAATGAAGTCTTGGCCGATATGATGGAACGAGAAGGCCTGCATCCGGCAATATTAAACGCGAAGAATCATCCACGTGAAGCAGAAATTATTTCTCAGGCTGGCCGCTTGGGTGGTATTACCCTGGCAACCAATATGGCTGGACGCGGAGTTGATATATTGCTCGGCGGCAATCCGAATCCGGAGGACCCGGAAGATATTGCCCGGGCCAAAGATGAACAGCCAAAAATTTGTGAACTTGGCGGCCTGCATGTTATCGGAACTGAACGCCATGAATCTAGACGTATTGATAATCAGTTACGCGGTCGGGCCGGACGTCAGGGCGATCCTGGCTCCTCCCGTTTTTATGTCTCAACGGATGACGATTTAATGAGAATCTTTGGCGGAGACCGGATGAAAAATACCATGAAGATGTTGAATGTCCCTCATGACATGCCGATTGAAAGCGGTATCATTTCCAAATCAGTGGAATCGGCTCAGAAAAAAGTTGAAGGCAATAACTTCGACATGAGAAAACATTTAGTTGAATATGATGATGTTATCAATAAGCACCGCGAATCGATTTATCGCCGTCGTCGGGAGATTTTAGAATTAGCCGAAAAGGAAAGCGAGGACGGTGAGAAAACTTTAGCCGATATCATTTTAGAATATGTCTATCAAGAAATCGAAAAGATTGTCGAATTTAATTGTGTCGGCGACATTAAAGATTGGAATCTGACAATTATTGGCGATACGGTAGCTAATATTTTTAATATTAGTTCGGACGAAAAAGCCAAGATTGAAGAGATTAGAAAATCAGCGGTTATTGACCCCGGACACGAAATAATTTCTTATTTAAATGACTTAGCTAAGAGTAAATATGAAAAATTGACTGAGGCTTTTACGGCCATCGGTGTCGAGTCCAAAGAAATTGAAAAAGGCATCTTAATCCGGTCAATCGATCAGTTATGGATCGAACATTTGGAAACGATGGATTATTTACGTTCCAGCATCGGTCTTCGCGGTTATGGCCAGCGTGATCCTTTAGTTGAATATAAAGGTGAATCCTTTAGATTATATAACGAGCTTAACGATTTAATCAGACAACAGGTTGTTTATTCGATTTATAAGACCGGTGAAGCGATTGAAATGGCTCCGGAAATATTACTTAGCTTGCAAAAAGAAGAAGAGCCGAAGAATTTACAGTTCGCGGGCGCCATCAAAGAGGCCGGGGAAAATCCTCAGGGCGAAACTTTTGATTTAGTGCATGAAAAAATGAAAACCGCGGAAGGCGAAAAAGTGGGGCGCAATGACCCATGTCCTTGTGGCTCTGGAAAAAAATATAAAAATTGTCATGGGCGATAAAAATATGGAAGATTGTATTTTTTGTAAAATAATAAATGGTGAAGCTGAGGCTAAAAAAGTTTATGAGAATGAAACTGTTTTAGCTATAGAGCCGCGTCATCAAGTAAATAAAGGCCATACCTTGGTAATCCCAAAAATCCATTGTGAAAATATTTTAGATATTTCCGCAGAATCATTGGTTGAAGTAATGGAAACAACCAGAAACTTGGCTCAAAAAATTAAAACCGAATTGAACGCTACCGGGGTAAATATTCTGCATGCCGCCGGACACGATGCGCAGCAAACTGTTTTTCATTTCCATATTCATATCGTGCCGCGATTTCCCGATGATGGCTTGGATTTGTGGTATAAGGCAAAAATAGAAAAAGAATAAATTTAAAATATATGAACGTAGAAAAAGAAATTTCGATGCCTTATAAAAAAAGTGATTTAGAATTTCTAAAAGAGCAGATGGACAAGGCGATTGCCAAGGAAGACTATGAACAGGCGGCAGTGATTCGAAATTATTTGAATCCGGAACTTTCAAGCGAGATTGGTGAAAAAATTGATTCAGATTTGAAGGCTGATGCCGAATTTAGAGCCATTAAGGGGGTTGAAGAAATAAGGCAAAAGAGTTATTGGCAAGATAAGGACATCGTGGATAATTCGATTTTCTCTAAAGTTTTAAATAATACATTTTTGGATACCAAAAATTCCAGGGAAACGATAAAAGATAATTTTATTAGTCGTGGAGATAAAGATGGTATTCTAAAAGTTGATTGTTTAATCGAGCTGTATAATGATCGTGACGAATTAGAAAAAGTTTTAGAAACTATCAAGGATAGATTCAATCATATTTGGCAACCCTATCGCGAAGAGGCTGGACTTGTCCAGCCAGAGTATAATGAGTATAAAACTTTATATACAGATAGTGTTTTAAATAGCGATAATCTAAGAAACATAAATAATGTTCCGATACCGCTTCGCGAGCCCTTGAGTTATTGGCAAAATGCCTATGATAATGCCAGGTTATTGTTAGATATCATTGAAGAAGTTATTGATGATTTGGAGAAGAAACCCTTAAAATAATCAATATGGAAAACTTCCTGGAAAACAAAAGACAGATAACCGTGGCGATAGCCTTGATTAAAGATGGAGAGGGAAGAATCTTGCTTCAAAAAAGATTGGATTCGTTAATCCCCGACGCTAACGAAAAATGGGAGTTTCCTGGAGGACGAATTGATTATGGTGAATCGCCAGAAGAAACTGTAGTTAGGGAATGCCAAGAGGAAATTGGCTGCCAAATAAAAATAAATAAGCTAAGCCCTAAAGTTCAATCTTCAGTTTGGGGTCGGGCTGACAACAAAGAACAGCATGTGATTATCTTGTGCTACGAAGCCGAAATAATTAACGGAACACCAACGCCAATGGATAAAAAAGTATCCGAGGTGCGTTGGTTTTTTGAAAAGGAAATTGTGGGTTTAGATTTATTAAGGGGGATTAGAGAATTTATAAATTATTCAAATGAAAAATATGAAGACGCTTAAGTTCACTGATGATTTAGTATCGCTAGTAATTTCTGGAGCAAAGAAGTCAACCTGGCGGGTTTTTGAAGACAAAGATCTTAGGGCTGGGGACGAATTAACTTTAATAAATAAGGCAACCGGAAAGGAATTCGCAATTGCCGAAATCGAATATATCAAGGAAAAATCTTTAGACGAAATTCAGGATAGTGATTTCGTAGATCACGAAAAATTTGAGACTCCGGGAAAAATGCTCGATTCCTTTCGATTCTATTATGGTGATAATGTAACCATGGATACGATTGTGAAAATGGTCAATTTTAAGCTTTTGAAAATCTTAGAATAAACATATGGACCATGTGGCAATCATGAAAAAATCGTGGGGCTTAACCGATAAAATATTAAGTGGCGAGAAAATAATCGAATCGCGGTGGTATCAGATGAAATGTGCCCCCTGGGATAAGATAAAAGAGAATGATACGGTTTATTTTAAAAATTCTGGAGAGCCAGTTAAAATTAAAGCGAAGGTTGGCAAGGTAATGCAAATTGACAATCTGACTCCCAAAAAAGTTAAGGAAATACTGGACGAGTATGGTAAAGATGATGGTCTTGAAGAAAAAAAGATTATGGAGTTTACAAATTTGTTTAAAAATAAAAAATATTGCCTGTTAATCTTTTTAAAGAATGTGATTGCTGTTAAACCCTTTGAAATTAACAAGAAAGGCTATGGCGCGATGGCGGCCTGGATTACTCTTGATAACATTTCTAAGATAAAAATATGATTAAATTGGGGAAATACAAACACTACAAAGGAAATGAATATGAGGTTATTGGTATTGCCAAACATAGCGAAACACTAGAAGATATGGTTATGTATCAAGCGCTTTATGGCGATCATCAATATTGGGTCAGGCCACTTAGTATGTTTTTAGAAGAAGTAGAGTATGAAGGTAGAAAAGTTAAGCGGTTTGAGTATATTGATTAAATATTTTTAAATATAAATTTATGCGTTTTGGAGAAACACCAAATAATCAATTAAATATCTTTGATAATTCGGAAAATCAAATAACCACACCGGATGTACCAAAAACAAAAGAACAGGTGGCCGATGAAGTGGTTGCGGCAATTATTGCGGATTGTGAGAAAGCCAAACAGAGAAGATCTGATTCAGGAGATGCGATAACGAGCCTTAAAGAAATAGAAAAAATGGTTAAAACTGGCGGGCTGGTTAAGAAACCGGTAGTAGTGGATGAAGAAGTTGAGAGAAGAAAGGCTGAATATTTTAAAAAAGTTTATGGAAGCGCCAAACCAGAACTTACGAAAAAAACTTCGAATATCGGAGAAAAGGCAAAGAAGTCTAGCGGCATAGTTGATGTTAAAAAAGCCCAGTATGTAGATTAATTATATGGACGATATCAAAAAATACGCTCGTGTCACGCAAAAAGTAATTATCTATAATGATGATGGCCAAATTTTAACTTTGCGTCGTTCGGTTACCGCTCCGACCTATTCTTTGAATTGGGATTTTCCTGGCGGAAATTTAGATTACGGCGAAGACATGAAGCAGGGAATCATCAGAGAAGCAGCCGAAGAAGCCGGTGTTATTTTAAATGAAAAAGATCTTTGTGCTTTTGATGCGGTTTCAGGATTTAGCGAGAGTAATGATTTTTGGGTAACCATTTGCTATAAAGCTCATGTAAATATTTCTAAAGTTACTCTCAGCTACGAACACGATGATTTTAAATGGGTTAAACCTGATGAGTTTTTAAATTTGTCAGCCGCCGTACGAAATAAAAAATTTGTGGAAAAGTTTAAGAATTTACATGCGGAAATATGATTTATAAAGAAATCCCCGAAAATTTTAACCCCAAATTTGAAGTAGTAAGTTGTTACCTAGAACACGACGGTAACATTTTGTTACTTCATCGAAACGACACTAAACCCGAAGGCAATACCTGGGGCTTACCGGCCGGAAAGTTAGATGGCGATGAGGATATAATGGAGGCGATGGCTCGGGAGATTTTCGAAGAGACAGGCTATTTAGTTGATTTTTCTGAGTTGAAATATCTCGATAAAGTGTATGTAAAATATCCAGATTACAGTTTTATATATCATATGTTTAAAATTATACTAGGTAGTCGTCCAGAGATTAAAGTTAGCCCCAAAGAGCATAAGAACTATCAATGGGTTACACCGCGCGAAGCCCTTAATCTTAATTACATTGAAGATTTAGATGCGTGTATTAAGTTGTCCTATGGTATTTAATATATTATGAAGACCAAACTTTCATTCAAGAGTGATGGTTACAAAAAAAGCCGCGGAGGTGAATCTCATTGGTTGCTGTTAAATTGTGCTAAATGTAAAAATCCCATATTAATCTATTAAAAAGATGGTATTGGCACTTTAAAGCGATTGTATTTGGACAGGATTACCGAACCCAAAGATTTTGTTAAAGATAAAAATTTAATTTGTAAAAAATGCCAAGCAACATTAGGTATCTCCATGATTTATCAAAAAGAAAAAAGACCCGCCTATAGATTAATACTGGGCATGGTCGAAAAGAAAATTGTTAAAGGTGATGAAGTTCTCGAAATTAATCTTTAAAATAAATGGCTAAGTTATATACACTTTGCACAATCTATCAGGGCAATCAGATTCTTCTTGGGATGAAGAAGCGGGGTTTTGGCGTGGGGCGCTGGAATGGCTTCGGCGGAAAAGTTGAAGACGATGAAACTCTAGAAGAAGCGGCCAAACGAGAAATTCTTGAGGAGTCCGGACTTACAGTTGGCAGTCTTGAAAAAATGGGAGTGCTCTATTTTGAATTTGAGGATGAAACACCAAATAAAGAAGTTTATATATTTCGGACGAGTGATTTTTCGGGTGAACCTCAAGAATCTGAAGAAATGAGACCAAAATGGTTTGATAATAACAATCTGCCATTAAATGAAATGTGGCCGGCAGATGCTCTTTGGCTCCCAGTCTTGTTAGAAGGGAAGAAATTTGAAGGCCGATATACCTATGATCAACCTTCGACATCGAATTTCGCTAGTAGTATAATTAAGCAGGAACTAATATTAACCTAATGCAATTTATCGATCCAAAAATTTATTATAAAACACTGCCTCAAAAAAGAATGGCGGTCGTCGCTTTGATTTTAAACGAAGCCGGCCAGATTTTGATTTTACGATCCAGCTATAAAAAACATTGGACGATGCCTGGCGGTGTTGTTGAGGCAGACGAATCTTTGAGCTACGCTTTAATTAGAGAAATTAAGGAAGAAATTAATTTAGATATCTCGAAGTTTAAGTTAGCGGCCCTGGATTATTGTTCGCCTAAAGTTGTCAGGGGAGTTTTAAATACGGAATCAGTTCAGGTCTTATTTGATTGCGGAACAATCGATAAACGGACCGAGAGCTTAATAAAAGTCGATGGTGAAGAAATTCTTGAATTTAGATTTTGCGAACTAAGCGAGGCTCTGGAACTTTTAGGAATTCCACTTCGCAAAAGGCTACGTTCATATTTAGCTGAGAAACAAACAATCTATCTGGAGAATGGTTTTAAACTTTAATTTACATAATAAAAATAAAGGGATAAAATATAAATAGCTTAAATATTAAAATAAAATCTATGAGTAAAGCGACTTTTGATACGGAAATGTCTATCTGCCGTGATTTGCACAATAATAACGGTGGACAATGTAACTGGGGCGTCTGCGAACAATGCGGCGTTGTTCCAATGATGTACAAAATCTTCAAGAATGAATACTACGAAAATACTGCCCAAGTCGAGCGGATGAGAAATGAAGTTTTCAATGGTGAATTTGATAAAGATGTTGAACCCGAAATTGTATGAGCATTCACTTTATTACCGGCAACGCTAATAAGTTCGCTGAAGTCAGCGCGGTGCTGACTGACGTTAAACAATTAGACTTAGATTTACCGGAAATCCAAAGCCTGGACCCTGAGGAAATTATTACCGCTAAATTGCATGCGGCCTTAGAGCATGTACCGGGAAATGTTTTGGTTGAAGATACCTCTTTATATTTAGAAGGTTTGCATGGTCTGCCCGGTCCGCTAATTCGCTGGTTTTTGAAAGCGATGGGTCGTGATGGTTTGGCAAAACTAACCCTATCATCTGGCAACGATCGAGCAATCGCTAAAACGGTAATGGGCTACGCCGATGCTAACGGGGAAACACATTTCTTTGAAGGCGCTATCCATGGCCGAATCGTGATGCCGCTTGGCGAAACCTCTTTCGGTTGGGATCCGATTTTTCAACCAGATGGTCATGATATTACTTTTGCGGAGATGGGTTTTGAGGAAAAGAATAAGATAAGCATGAGACGGCAGGCCGCCCAGAAACTTCAAGATTTCCTAGACAAATAGTTCAATAAAAGTTCCTTAAATGGAGCTTTTTTGTTTGGCAAACTCTTGCTTTTTAGGCTTTGATATGTTAAATTCTGTTAGTAAATCATGGAAATTATATCTAAAAATATGGATAGCAAAAAAGAAGAAAAACAGGTTCCAGTTCGCGTTTCTTTTCCGGGAATGGAAGAAGAAGCCTTGAAGTTTTGGAACGAAGCAAAAATTTTTGAGAAATCTTTAGCTAAAGATTCACCTCACGGGGAATATGTTTTTTATGACGGACCGCCTTTTGCCACGGGTACACCTCATTACGGACACCTTGTCGGCAGTATTATGAAAGATATGGTGCCACGCTACCAAACGATGCGCGGTTATCATGTTGAGCGTAAATGGGGTTGGGACTGTCACGGATTACCGATTGAAAATATTGTGGAAAAAGAATTAGGTACTAAGTCCAAAAAAGATATTGAAGAATTAGGCGTAGCCAAGTTTAATGACTTGTGCCGGGCTCGAGTATCCACTTATATTGATGATTGGAAACAGGTGATTAACCGTTTAGGCCGTTGGGTTGATATGGATAATGCTTATCGCACCATGGATTTAAATTACATGGAAACTGTTTGGTGGGCTTTCAAGGAACTTTGGAAACAGGATTTGATTTATAAAGATTATCGCTCCATGCATATCTGCCCGCGTTGTGAAACAACTCTTTCGCAATCTGAGGTTAGCGAAGGCTATAAAGATATTAAAGATTTATCCGCGACCGCTAAATTTGAATTAGTTGATGAGCCGGGTACATATGTTTTGGCTTGGACAACGACCCCGTGGACTTTAATCGGTAATGTGGCCTTGGCTGTTGGTGCCGATATTGATTATGTGAAAGTTAAGATTGAAGATGCTAAATATATAATGGCAAAATCTCGTTTAGCTGATGTGGTGAAAGATAAAACTTACGAACTTATTTCGGAATTGAAAGGTTCTGATTTGCTTGGGTTGTCTTACAAACCTTTGTTTGATTATTACGCCAAAGATACTGAACTCGCCAATCACGAAAACGGTTGGAAGATTTATGATGCTGAATTTGTCACGACCGAAGATGGTACTGGCGTTGTTCATATCGCTCCGGCTTTTGGTGAAGATGATATGAATTTGGGACGTGAGAAAAAATTACCCTTCATTCAACACGTTGGCATGGATGGTTTATTTAAACCTGAAGTTACCGACTTTCAAGGTTTGCACGTTAAGCCGATTGAAGATCACATGGCGACCGATATTGAGATTATTAAATATTTAGCCGGACACGGAACTTTGTTTCATAAAGAGAAATACGAACATAGCTATCCGCATTGCTGGCGCTGCGATACGCCCTTAATTAATTATGCCACCTCTTCATGGTTTGTCGGTGTAACTAAAATCAAGCCGCAGCTGTTGGAATATGCCAAAGCCATTAATTGGTCACCGGATTATATCAAGAACGGACGTTTCGGTAACTGGCTAGAAGGCGCCCGTGATTGGTCAATTTCTCGCCAACGTTTTTGGGCGAGTGCGATTCCGATTTGGGAATGCGAGTGCGGCCACCGTCATGTCATTGGCAGCGTTGCCGAATTAGAAGAACTATCCGGTGCCAAAATTAGCGATATCCATAAAGATAAGGTTGATCCGATTACTTTTAAGTGTGAGAAATGCGGGGAGCAGATGAAACGAATCTCTGATGTTTTGGATTGCTGGTTTGAATCTGGTTCAATGCCATACGCTCAATTGCATTATCCTTTTGAAAATAAAGAAAAGTTTGAATCTAATTTTCCGGCTCAGTTTATTGCTGAAGGCGCCGATCAAACTCGCACCTGGTTTTATTATACTCATGTTTTAGCAGGAGGTTTAATGAAAACCCATGGCTTTAATAATGTTATTGTAAATGGAACCGTGGTGGCTGAAGACGGCAAGAAAATGTCCAAGAAATTAAAGAATTATCCTGATCCATTAGTGGTGATGGAAAAATATGGCGCTGATGCTTTGCGTTCATATCTTTTAGCATCACCGATTATGCTGGCTGAGAATTTAAGCTTCTCCGAAAAAGGTGTGGAAGAATCTTTGCGGAAAAACCTCATGATTCTATGGAATGTTTATAAGTTCTATGAAATGTATGAGTCGAATGCTTCTGAAAATGCACCGCGTCCAAATAGCAACAATGTTTTAGATAATTGGATTATTGCGAAGTTCGATGCTTTTCACGGTGAAGTGACTGACGCGATGGAAAATTATAATTTACCAAAAGCGATGCGTCCAGTTACCGAATTTATTAATGAATTTTCGACCTGGTATTTACGCCGCAGCCGTGATCGTTTTAAAGATGAAAGTGCCGATAAAAATTTAGCACTCTCGACAACTAAATATATTTTAATCGAACTTGCCAAAGTGATTGCACCGGCGATGCCGTTTATGTCCGAAAATCTTTGGCAAAAAGTTACCGGATTGAATTTTACTGACCAAAATAAATCGGTTCATTTAGAATCTTGGAGTGAAGTCGCCCTCGCCGACAAAGAAGTTATGGAGAAAATGGATTTAGCTCGTAAGATTGTTGAACTCGGTTTAGCCAAGCGCGATGAGGCGGGAATTAAAATTAGACAGATGTTGAATTCGATTACCGTTAAAGCAAAAGATGATATTTTTGCGAAAGACTATTTAGATTTAATTACTGACGAATTAAATATCAAAGAAGTTAAATGGGAGAAAGCGGAAATTGAATATGCGGAAGTGGCACTTGATGCTGAAATTACTCCAGAGTTAAAAATCGAGGGTCAGAAAAGAGAATTGGTTCGCTTTATCAATATGCTTCGCAAAGATTCAAACTTTGATTTGTCTGACACGGCCATTGTTTATGTTATGGGCGCTAGCGGCGAAATTAAAGCAGTCATTGAAGCTAGGGGCGAAGAAATTAAAAAAGATACTTTGAGCTCCGAAATATTAATCGTTGAAACCTTGCCTGAAACGGACGGTTTAAAAGAAATTAAGATTGATGATGAAAAAATAAATTTAGGTTTAAGCCGAGTATAAACTTGATTTTTCCCTTATTTTGTGCTATTATATTTTTATAATAATTAAATAAACTATTATGATTACTTGGATTATTTTGGGAGTTATCGTTGTTCTTGTCCTAGTTATTGTGGGCATGTACAACGGTTTAATCACTCTTAAAAACAGGGTTGATGAAGCGTTAAGCGACATGGATGTTCAACTAAAGCGTCGCTATGATTTAATTCCAAACTTAATTGAGACTGTTAAAGGCTATGCCGCTCACGAACAGGGAACCTTTGATAAGGTGGTGGCGGCTCGAAGTGCCGCGATGTCAGTGTCCAGCACTGATGTTGAAAATAAGATTAAAGCGGAAAACGAATTATCCTCCACTTTAAAATCAATCTTCGCTTTATCAGAAGCTTATCCTGATTTAAAAGCCAATCAGAACTTTTTAGAATTACAGCGTGAGTTATCTGATACTGAAGATAAGATTATGGCCTCTCGCCGATTCTACAACGGTAATGTCCGCGACTTCAATACTAAGTTACAAGTTTTTCCGACTAATGTCATCAACAGCATGTTGAAATTCGCAGCCTATAAATTTTACGAATTATCAGATAGCGCTCAGCGTGAAAATATTAGCGTCAAGTTTTAATTTTAATAATTTATAACTATATGACTTGGACAATAATAATTGTAGCGGGTGTTTTGATTTTAGCTTGTCTTAAACAGGTTAATCAATATGAAAGGGGTGTAGTTTTTACGATGGGTCGTTACTCATATATTATGCAACCAGGCTGGCGATTACTTATTCCAATTTTTCAAACGTTCCGAAAAGTTGATGTCCGTATTAAGGCGGTTGACGTACCTGACCAAAAGGCGATTACTCGCGATAACGTTTCAGTCACTGTAAATGCCGTTATTTATTATAAAGTTGCTGATGCCTCGAAAGCCATTATTGAAGTTGAAAATTACTATTATGCGGTTTCTCAATACGCGCAAACTACCATGAGAAATATCGTTGGTGAGATTACGCTTGATGAATTATTGTCTCAGAGAGATAAGATTGCCGAACGAATTAAAGAAATTGTTGAGAAGGAAACCGGTGATTGGGGCATTCAAGTAAACAATGTTGAACTTAAAGATGTCTCGCTACCCGAATCCATGGAACGAACGATTGCCAAACAAGCTGAAGCGGAACGTGAAAAACGGGCGGTGATTATTAATTCTGAAGGCGAACTCGCCGCCGCCGCAAATATTGCTGCTGCCGCTAAAATTTTATCGGCTTCTGACGGTGCACTTCATCTTAGAACTCTGCAATCAATTAATGACATGTCGAGCGATCAATCTAACACGGTTGTTTTCGTAACCCCAGTCGAAATCCTTAAAGCTTTTGCCGGTGGATTTAAAAAAGACCAACAGTAAATATGACTTTATATCAAGATAGTGCCTCAAATATAAGAAAAACCTGGTTTTTAATGACCGGGTTTTTCGTCGTTGTAATGATAATCGGCTATATAATTTCCTGGTATTTTAACAGCCCGGTAATTTTAGTTGTTGCCGTTTTGTTCAGCGTCATTTCTAGTTTTGTCAGTTATTGGTGGAGCGATAAGATAGTCTTATCAATGTCCGGTGCAAAATTAGTCGACCATGAGAATGGCAAGGAAATTTATCATCTCGTTGAAAATTTATGCATCACCGCTGGTCTGCCATTGCCGAAAATTTATATTATTGAAGATAGCGCACCAAACGCTTTTGCGACCGGTCGTGATCCGGAACATGCCGCTATCGCTTTAACCTCTGGCATTTTAGCTAAGTTAGACAAGGCCGAACTCGAAGGTGTGATTGCTCATGAATTATCTCATATTGGAAATCGAGATATATTAATATCGACTGTTGCTACTGTTTTAGTCGGTACCGTAATTCTAATTACTGATTGGTCAGCGCGCTCCGCTTTTTGGGGAAGGCGCAGTAATAGCAATGATAACAATAGTGGTGGTGCGGCCGGGTTAATTATTATAATTTTGCTCGCCATTTTAGCGCCGCTCTCGGCTCAATTATTGCAACTAGCAATTTCTCGAAAGCGCGAATTTCTGGCTGATGCCAGCGGGGCTTTGCTCACTCGTTATCCAGAAGGTCTGGCTCGGGCATTGGAGAAGATTAGTGCTGATCCTGAACCGCTTGAAGTGGCTAATCGAGCCACCGCTCATATGTTTATCGTGTCACCCTTAAAAGGTGACGAAGAAGGGAAGAAAACTTCATGGATGGCTAAAGCATTTATGACTCATCCGCCAGTTGAAGAAAGAATTAAAAGACTTCGAGATTCTGAAAATAGATAAAATGAAAAAGGCTGTCCGTTGCGGGCAGCCTTTTGTTTAGCAGTATTTTGAAATTAGTTCACATGAATTTGTATAAATTTTACCAGCTTGTCTGGGGAGAAAAATTTTATGCTCACAAATTCGGAAAATAATACTTTCCGTTGCTGCTAATTCAGAAATTTCGATATATGTTTTGATGTCTTTTTTTAAGATCCTAATTTTTTCATTTGAAAATTGTTCTACCATCTGTTCGGTGAAACAATTCAAATGAAGCTTTAACTTTTTGACATGATTTTTTCTAATTGCTTGCTTGCGATTCCAAAGTTTGTACATTTCTGGTTCGAAGATAGTGATTAAAAAACCTAATGCCAAAGCAAAAGAAATCTGGTCTTCAGATAATAAGTTTGGGTTTTCCATCTTATAAGTTTTTAAATTGGAATAGAATTTAATAAAAACTGTTTTAGTTCATTTAGATCATGACTGAAATCATTTTCACCAATATGGCTCAAAGTATTTACTTCATCGGCCATTTTTTCGGCTTGGAGTAGGACGTTTTCCGGAAACACGTTTCCATCTCTCGCTTCATCAAAGATGTTTCTTTTGTAATTTGATATTTCCAGATCATAGGCCAGATCCGTAATAAATGCTTGAATCGCAAGAAGACCGGTAAATCCCTTAAATTTAGATGTGCTCATAAGTGTTTTATATGGTTTATGTTAATGTTCCGACCTCTAGTTTAGTACGCATATATAATTTGTCAAATAAAAAAAAGACCGCACCGTTGTAGGGTTGGTCTTGAGATATAGAGGGGCAGGGATTGTTTTATAAATTTTTTATAAAAATTACGGTTATTTTTGCTGGGCCAGTTTTAAGATATTCTGCTTCGCTAAGTTGGACAATTTGTCCTAGTCTTATGTTTTCGCTCTTGGAACATAATACATTTACCAAGGCTTGTGGCTCATTGTTCATCGAGACAGTGACTAATTTAAAGTTTGTATTTGAAATTGAATCAATGTTCGTTACTTTAAATTTGGCATCAGGCCGGTAATTACTGACGATTTGCGTTCCTGTCATTTCTTTTTTGGTATCAACGCCGTTTCCGCAACCTGCGAAAGTGATTACTACGATAGTGCTAAGTAAAAAAATAATTCTTTTCATGGTTTAGATATTTTTGATTGTTAAATTAATACGTTCCTTTTTGTGCTCTAAATATAGCACATATTATATAAATTGTCAATATTTATTTTAATCCCATTTTACGCTATACTGATTCTTGTTAAAGAAAATGGCTAATTTTATGAAAAAACTTGAACTACTCTCGCCCGCTGGAAATATCTTAAAAATGAGGACCGCTTTCGCCGCCGGGGCTGACGCGGTCTATTTAGGTATTCCTGATTTTTCGCTAAGAGTGCGCATAAATGACTTTGATTCGAACGGCGTCGCTGAGGCGATTAAAGAAGCTCATAGTCAAAAAAAGAAAGTTTACGTCACTTTAAATATCTTTGCCCACAACAAACATCTGGAAAAACTGCCCGAATATGTGAAAAAGATAAAAGTGATGGCGCCCGACGGTCTAATCATTTCTGATCCGGGGGTAATGTCGATGGTGAGACATGTGTGGCCCGAAGCGGAGATTCATTTATCCACTCAAGCGAATTGCACAAACGCGGCCGCCGCTAAATTCTGGTACGACAACGGTGTTACGCGAGTTGTGCTAGGCAGAGAAGTGACCTTAACAGAAATTCAAGAGATTCATGAGTCGGTTCCCAAATTGGAACTGGAATATTTTGTTCATGGTGCCATGTGTATGGCTTATTCTGGACGATGTTTCTTGTCTAAAGAATTAGTCGACAGGAGTGGTAATTTAGGCGACTGTGCTCAACCGTGTCGCTGGGAGTATAGCATCAAAGCTAAAAATCATGATGAAGAATTTGATTTAGTTAGCGAAGAACATGGTACCTATTTACTTAATTCAAAAGATCTTTGCTTGTTAGAATATTTACCCGACTTAATTAAAGCCGGAGTGGTGTCTTTCAAAATCGAAGGTCGCGCTAAAAGTGTTTATTATCAAGCCGTCGTTTCCGGAATATATTCTAGAGCCTTGGCCTTATTAAATACTAAACCAAGCGACGCTGTTTGGCAGAAAGAATTAAAATATTTAAAGGCGGAGTTGGTTGATAAGTTAGTTCACCGGGGCTACACTTCGGGATTTTTGTTGGGAGGTAAAGCCGAGCAGAATCTCACTAGCGCGAATCATCAGAGCGATTGGGAATTTTGCGGTCAGGTTATCAATCCACAAGCGGATTATATTAAACCCGTGCTAAAAGCAGGCGAATATGCCTTGTATTTCCAGGTTCACAACACCATTAAAGTAAAAGATAAGGTTGAAATAATCGGGGCTAAATATGATATAATAAAGACAAGTCCGAAGAAAATCTATGACGCCAAAACCGGCGAAGAATTAACCGAAGCCCATGGTGGCGGCGGCAGTCGAACGGCATTAATTATTGTAAAAGAAAAGATTGGAGCGCTTAGCGTTTTAAGAAGAAAAATTATATGATTGCTTATCTCAAAGGAAATATCGTCGCTAAAAATATCCATTATATTATTTTAGAAACCGGTGGCATCGGCTATCAAATATTTGCCGGTGAAAACTTTTTGTCAGAAATAAAAATTGGTGAAACAGCGGAACTATTTATACATCATCGCGTTCGTGAAGACGCTAGTGATCTTTACGGTTTTCGGAATTTAGAAGAATTAGATTTATTTGAATTATTATTATCAGTTTCCGGTGTCGGCCCTAAATCGGCGCTCGCTGTTATATCTTTAGCGTCGATAGCAGATATCAAAGAAGCAATTATTCGCGGTGATGCCAATCTGCTAACTAAAGTTTCGGGTATCGGTAAAAAAACCGCTGAGCGTTTAGTTCTGGAATTAAAAAATAAGGTAGCGCGGGGAGCTGGAGCCAATATTTTAGTTGGCGGGGGTGCCAGTGGTGCTGGGGATGAATTGGATGCTTTAATGTCACTTGGTTATTCTCTGATTGAAGCTCGTGAAGCACTTAACTTGGTAGAAGCCTCAATAACGAGCAGCGCCGGACGGGTTAAAGCGGCCTTAAAACAATTGGCCAGGTAGCCTTTACCGATGCGCTTTTATAAGTTAAAATAGACTAAAATATAGAATAAAAATATGGCTAAAAACAATATCACTAAACAGAGCGAAAATTTTCCACAATGGTATCAAGACGTCGTTAAGGAAGCGGAACTAGCAGAAATGTCCGAGGTCCGTGGTTGTGGTATTGTCAGGCCCTATGGTTTAAAAATTTGGGAACTGATTAAGGCTGAATTTAATCGCGTGATTGAAGAAGACGGTGTGGAAAATGTTTATTTTCCAATCTTCGTGCCGATGGATAATTTAATGGCCGAGAAGGATCATGTTGAAGGCTTTTCTCCTGAACTCGCAGTTGTCACTCATGCCGGCGGGGAAGAACTTGTAAATAAATTAGCGATTCGTCCAACGAGCGAAGCGGCGATGTATAAGACTTACGCCCGATGGATTCAGAGTTATAAAGATTTGCCGATGCGACTTAATCAATGGGCTAACGTAGTTCGTTGGGAGAAACGTCCCCGTGCCTTTTTGCGTTGGAGTGAATTTTTGTGGCAAGAAGGCCACACGGTTTTTGCCAATGAAGAGGAAGCTCGCGCTGAAGTTGATAAGATTTTAGGATTCTACTCCGATATCTATGAATTTATGGCTCTGCCGGCTTTTACTGGTCGTAAATCAGAAAGCGAAAAATTTGCCGGGGCGGTAATGACTAAAACCGCCGAGGTAATGGCCAAGGATGGTAAAGCAATTCAGGGCGCCACCAGCCATTATTTGGGCACAAATTTCGCCAAAGTTTTTGATGTAAAATATTTAGGCGCTGATGGTGAAATGCATTTTGGCCATCAAAATAGTTGGGGTTTGTCCTGGCGCTCAGTCGGGGCCGTAATTATGGGTCATGGCGATGATAATGGTTTACGCTTGCCACCAAATATTGCTCCAGTCCAAATTGTAATTGTTCCGATTTATAAAGACGATGAAGCCAAGTCTAAAGTCATGGCTTATTGCCAAAGTTTAAAAACTGATTTTGGCAAAACATATCGCGTGAAAATTGACGAACGTGAAGGCGTCACTCCGGGATTTAAATTTAATCATTGGGAAGTTCGTGGCGTACCAGTTCGTTTTGAAGTTGGTCCCAGAGAAGTTGAAGAAGGCTTGGTTTCCATTTACCGCCGAGATACGGGAGAGAAAACTGGTGCTTCACTTTGTGAGCTATCCCTTTTCATTGAAAAATTAATGCTGGATATCCATAAGAATTTATATAACCAAGCTTTAGAATTTGCCAAGAGCCATATATACAGAATCGAAAGTATTGATGAAATTGATGACCGCCAAGGTTGGTTTGAAGCCAGTTGGAGCGAAGATGCCGAGAGTGAAAAACTGCTTAAAGAAAAATATCAAATGGTGTCTCGGGCTCTGCCGGGAGACAACGAAGATAAGGCTCCAAAAAATAAAAAATGTTTTATTACCGGTAAAGAAGCCAAGCATGACTGGTATTTTGCCAAAAGTTATTAATTAATCATATAAAATATGTTCGCCAAATTTTTAGGAAGATTCAGCCATGACTTAGGTATAGACCTTGGCACCAAAAATACTTTAGTTTATGTCACTGATAAAGGGATTGTGATTAACGAACCATCAGTGGTCGCCATTAACAAACGGACCAATGAGATTTTGGAAGTTGGCGAGGCCGCCAATCGCATGGTTGGTAAGACGCCGGGACACATCGAAACAATTAAACCTCTCGTAGATGGCGTTATTTCCGATTTTGAAGTTACCGAAAAGATGCTTAAATATTTTATCACTAAAGTCCATCAAGAAAATTTTGTTTTAATTCCGCGCCCCCGTGTAGTTATCGGCATCCCTTTAGATTTAACAGAAGTGGAACGTAAAGCGGTTGAAGATGCGGCTCGTTCCGCCGGTGCCCGAAAAGTTTATTTAATTGAAGAAGCGATGGCCGCTGCTATCGGTGCGCATTTACCAGTGACCGAAGCAACCGCGACTATGGTGGTTGATATCGGTGGAGGAACAACCGAAATTGCCGTAATCTCTTTAGGCGGTGTTGTCACTTGGAAATCACTGCGCTTAGCCGGTAATGAATTTGATAATAATATCATCGAATATATTCGTGAAGAATTTAATATTCTAATCGGTGAACAAATTGCCGAGAGTATCAAAGTCCAGATTGGATCTGCCATGCCACTTAATGAACCGAAAGAAATGGAAGTTCGCGGCCGTGATTTAATTACTGGTTTACCAAAAGCGATTATGGTAAATGACATTCAGATTAGGGAAGCCATTAGCCGAACGATTACTAAGATTGTGGAAAATATTAAAACGATTCTAGAAACCACTCCGCCGGAACTAGTTTCCGATATTTACGAACGAGGCATATTTTTATCGGGTGGCGGCGCTTTACTTCGTGGACTCGATAAAGCCATTTCCTTAGCGGCCAAAATTCCAGTTAAAATTGCCGAAGATCCTTTAACCTGCGTGGTTCGCGGAACCGGTTATTTATTGGGCAACAAAGAACTTTTAGAGAAAGTCGTTTTACCGAGTGCGTCAGGAAAATAATATTATTCTGAGCCTATGGCTTTTTACGCCAAGAAAAATAAAAAATGGATGTGGGGAGTTGTTTTTATTTTGATTATTGTTTTACATTTAACCAAAGTTTTAACTCCACTGGAAAACGTAGCTATTTGGGCAGTTAAACCAATAGCTGGTTTTTTGTACGGCTCTGGCTCAGGAATTAGAAGTTCTTACGAAAACAATAAGCAGCAAAAAGATATTTCTTCGAAAGTAACGACGTTAGAAAATGAAGTCGCCACGCTTACGGTCGCCAATGCTCAGTTTAAAGAATTGGAGCAGGACAATATAAAGCTTAGAGCCGAGCTATCATTTTTGTCGGCCAGTAAATATAAAAATGTGGTCGCCAATGTGATATCTCAAAATTTAGTTTTTGATATTAAGGAGGGGGATCAAGATATTGTGATTGATAAGGGGGCGAAAGATGGTATCAAGGAAGGTTTGGGAGTCGTTAATGAAAACGGCGTAATTATTGGCAAGATTTCTGAAGTTAAAGATAACTTGGCCAAGATTTGCTTAACGACCAATCGTAATTGTCAGTTTGCCGCGACCATCCAGAATCAAGGACGCACGATGGGTGTCACCGAAGGTGACTTAGGATTAACAATTAAGATGAATTATATTCCTCAATCTGAGAAAATAAATATGAACGATACCGTAATTACTTCAGGTCTGGGAGGTAATATTCCCCGAGGCTTAGTCATCGGGAAGGTTAGCCAGATAAATAATCACAGCAATGAAATTTGGCAGGATGTAAATATCGAGCCTTTATTCGATCTAAGCACTTTGACCATTGTAACTGTTTTAACACCTTAAATATGTCACGTTTAAAATATTATTTTGAGTGGCTTATCTACTTTATAATTTTTTCCGGAATCGCAATCGTCCAGGCGACTTTCATTTCTTCATTGCCACCGGTATTTTTTGCGATAAACTTATCCTTAACATCGTTGATTTTTAGTTTGATATTTTTTAAATTGGAAACAACTCTGGTTTTAGCCATGCTAATGGGTTTTTGGTTGGACATCCTTGGCTTTAATTTTTTTGGATTAAATATTTTTGTATACATAGTTACGATTTTGATTATCGATTTGCTGCTCAATGATTGGCTCACGAATCGTTCTTTGTATTCTTTTTTAGTCTTATCAATCCTGGGCGTGTTTATTTATAATATACTGCTTTATTCAATCCTAGCAGTCTGGTCCACTGGCCAAGCAAACTTTAGTTTATTTCTGTTCACGGCTCACTTCTGGACCCAATTAGCTTATCAGATGATGTGGGGCGCCGGATTCATGCTCTTATTTTTTAACCTGGCCAATTCTTTAACGAAGCGGCTTAAGCCATTTTTCTTGGAAAAGAAATAAATTTTATGTTAAGATACAGGCATATGAAATATGACTTTATAACAATCGGCGGAGCAACCAGAGATATTGCTTTTTTTACTGACGCGGGTATTTTGGTTGATGATAAGAATGACCCCTTTAATTTAAAGCGAAAATTATTGTCTTTTGAGTATGGCGCTAAAATAAGAGTTGATGAGTTTATTAATTTATTTGGCGGCGGCGCGATTAATGCGGCGGTTAATTTAGTCGGTTTAGGTTTTAAAACGGCAACTATCGCCGAGACGGGCGATGATGAAAATGGACGGGCGATTTTAAAAAATATCAAGAATCATGGAGTAATTTCTTTATTAGTTCACGTTAACATGCAGGCCGGATCCGGATCATCTTTTATTCTTATTTCTCGAGGGGAAAGGATTATATTTACGACTCGCGGCGTTAATGATTATTTGACTTTAGATTCCGGGCGTTTAAAGGCGATTAGCCAAGCAGAAAATATTTATATCACATCTCTGACCGGCGATTGGCTTAAATGTTTGAATCAAATTTTTGCTAGCGGTCATAAGAAAATTTTTTGGAATCCTGGTTCTAAACAATATAATAGCGGTGTTAAAGTTTTAGCGCCTTTTCTTAAAAAAACTTATTGTTTGATGCTTAACCGTGAAGAAGCTTTAGCCTTGGTTTTAAGTGATTTGTCCAACACTAAACATTCCCATTTATTTTTCAGTGATGTAACGAATATTTTAAAAATTATTAAATCGTATGGTCCGGAAATCGTGGTTATCACTGATGGTGAAAAAGGAGCTAGTTTTTATGATGGGATAAATTTTTATCACCAGAAGGTTATTAAAGAAAAAAAACATGTTGATACAACCGGTATCGGCGACGTTCATAATTCTACTTTTGCGGCCGGATTACTTTTATATAACGGTAATATTGCTAAAGCGGCTGTTTTGGCTGGTAAAAATGCCGCTAACAAGATTGCCTATTTAGGCGCTCAGAATGGACTCTTAACTAAAAAAGATTTAATTAAATAAATATGATAAATGGCGTAATCATTAAAGAGTTAAAAAAATACGAAGATGACCGCGGTTATTTAATAGAACTTTATCGCCGTGATGAAGTTGATTCTGGAGTGGCCATGTCATATTTAAGTTTAACTTTGCCGGGTGTGGCTCGCGGACCGCATGAACATATTTACCAAACTGATTATTTTATATTTCCGGGAGCTGGTGATTTTACCTTATATTTGTGGGATAGACGCGAAGGATCAAGCACTAAAGGCGAAAAAATAGAAATGACGGTCGGCGCTTCTTATCCTTGCACGGTGATTGTGCCTCCCGGAGTAGTCCATGGTTATAAATGTATTTCCGATGGGCCGGCGCTCTCAATTAATTTTCCTGACAAATTATACAAAGGTGTCGCTAAATCTGAAGAGATTGACGAAATTCGCTGGGAGAAGGAAGCCAATTCACCTTATAAAATTGCTTAAGATATGAAATTACTTGTTACCGGTGGGGCCGGTTTTATTGGCTCTAATTTTATCCATTATTGGTTGGCTAAATATCCTGATGATTCGATAATCAATCTGGATGTTTTAACATATGCCGGCAACTTAGAAAATTTAAAAGATATTGAAAATAATCCTAAATATAAATTCATAAAAGGTGATATCTGTGACGCGGTTTTAGTTAATGAATTGGTTAAAGAAGTTGATACTATCGTTCATTTTGCGGCCGAGAGCCATGTCGATCGTTCAATTTTAAATAGCGCGGATTTTATTCGAACCAATGTTGAAGGCACGCGCGTTTTGCTCGAAGCGGCCAAGAATAATGGGCTTAAACGCTTTCATCATATTTCAACCGACGAAGTCTTCGGCGCCTTGTCATTTGACGCTCCGAAATTTAATGAGCAAACTCCGTATGGCCCGCGTTCACCTTACAGCGCCTCAAAAGCCGCTTCCGATCATTTAGTTCGCGCCTATTATCATACTCACGGCTTACCAATTACTATTTCCAACTGTTCAAATAATTATGGACCGTATCAATATCCTGAAAAGCTAATCCCCCTCTTTATTACCAACTTAATCGAAGGTGAAAAAATTCCAGTGTACGGAGAAGGGAAAAATATCCGTGATTGGATTCACGTTGATGACCATAATCGCGGTGTTGACCTAATATTACATAATGGTACAATTGGTGAAACATATTGCTTAGGCGGCAACAACGAATGCAGTAATTTACAAATGACCCATAATATTCTAAATTTAATGGGTAAAGGCGAGGAATGTATCGATTATGTCGCTGACCGTCTCGGCCATGACTTGCGATATGCCATCGATTACTCGAAGGCTGAGGCCGAACTTGGATTCAAACCGGAAATTTCCCTAAATGACGGGTTATCTGCTACAATAAGCTGGTATAAAAATAATCACGAGTGGTGGGCAAAAATAAAAAAATAACAAATTTATTATGGATAAAAAAATTTTTATCATCGAAGATGACACTAACATTCTCTATAGCCTAGAGGCAAATTTTAGTGCTGAAGGTCTCGATGTTCAAACTAGCGAAGGGGAAGAGGAGATGGATGAACTTTTAGAAAATGTCCGCGATTTTGAACCCGATTATTTAATTATTGACGTTATCTTGCCTCACCTTGATGGTTTTGAAATCATCAAGAAATTAAAGGAGGATGATGAGTTATCCGATTTGCCAATTTTTGTTTTCTCGGATATTTCTGATGAAGACAGCCGCAGCCGCAGTTTAGAAATCGGCGCTGATTATTTTTTTCCAAAAGATGAGTTTGATACTTATGAATTCACGGAAAAAGTTAAAAAAATCATGGCTAACTCTGAGCGTTTAGGTGAAGATACGGACAAACAATGGCAAGAGGAAGAGGAAAATAGTCTCATTGACTAATACCGCAATTGTCGCTAAGATGAGTAGGATTACATACCATTTTTAAGATGTCGTGTGATGCTATTTTTATGTAATTTACCCAAATATTTAATATATGTTTATAAAAAGAATCGGAATTGATTTGGGAACAACTTATACGCTGGTGTACCTACCAAAGCGCGGAATTGTGATTAATGAACCGTCAGTGGTAGCTATTTCGATTGACGATAACAAGATACTTGCTGTTGGCAATGAAGCCAAAGATATGTTAGGCCGAACGCCCGATACAATTAAAGCGGTTAGACCTCTAAAAGATGGGGTCATCGCCGATTATCGAACCACGGAAGCGATGATTCGTTATTTTATTAATAAAACTTTAGGTGGGATTCGTTTTTTTCGTCCAGAAGTTATGGTGGCTGTTCCGGCTGGGATTTCCTCAACCGAACGACGCGCGGTTATTGAAGCCACAATTTCGGCAGGGGCTAAAGCCGCTTATATTATTAAAGAGCCAGTCGCAGCGGCCATTGGGGCTGATATTCCGATTGGTTCCGCAACCGGACACATGGTCATTGATATTGGTGGCGGTACGGCTGAAATGGCGGTTATTTCTTTGGGCGGTATCGTATCCTCAACTTCAGTTAGAGTCGGCGGTAATAAATTTGACGCCGCAATTTTAGAATTTGTACGCAAGAAATATAATTTAGCGATTGGCGAGAGAACCGCCGAAGAAATCAAAATAAATATTGGTTCCGCTTTATTTATGGAAGATAAACTATATATGGAAATTCGCGGTCGGGATATTGTTACGGGCTTGCCTCGAAGTATTACTGTGTCTAGCGATGACGTTACTGAAGCGATTCAAAATGAACTCGAAGCAATTATGGTCGCCGCTAAAAGAGTCTTGTATACTACACCCCCGGAATTAGCAGCCGACATTATGGATAAAGGAATTGTCCTGACGGGCGGAAGCTCACTTCTTAGAAATATTGATCAATTAATCTCACGAACAACTGGCGTTCCGGCTTATGTGGCCGACGATGCCTTGCTTTGTGTTGCCAAGGGAACAGGTATTGCGCTCGACAATTTAGATTCTTACAAGAGAAGTATTTTGGCGACTAAGTAATTAGCGCTGTTTAAGGTTTTCAAGATTAATAATTGGAACACCTATGATTATTGGAATTGATGCCTCTAGGGCTAATCGGAGAAATAAAACTGGTACCGAATGGTATTCTTTTTATTTAATTAAAAATTTAGCCAAAATTGATAGCCATAATACCTATATTTTATATTTGGATAAATATCCTTCGTTTGAATTGCTAAAAATAATAAAGAATCATCAAAATTTTTCCTACAAAATTCTCTATTGGCCTCTATCTTCGTTTTGGACTTTAGGCCGTTTATCGCTGGAAATGCTAATCCGTCGTCCAGACGTTTTATTTGTTCCGGCTCATGGTATTCCATTAATTCATCCCAAACGGACCATCAATACCATTCATGATGTGGCTTTTGTTCGTGAACGAAATATTTATCGGACGGAAGACCCAAAAGCTAGCACCAAATTTCGCCGGCAGGTTTTAAAATTAATTGTGAAACTGTTGACCTTTGGCCGCTACGAAGGTAACTCACTTGATTATTTATACTGGTCAACGGCTTTTGCTTTGCGCCACGCGAGCAAAATTATTACGGTTTCAAATTTTACTAAAGTTGAAATTTTAAAATATTATCCGAAAGTGAAGTCTGAAAAAATTGTGGTCGTTCACAATGGTTTTCCCACGGAGATATTTAACGAAATAATCGACCAGGAGAAGATTGAGGCCACTTTAAATAAATATAATTTATCCCAGCCCTATTATTTGTATGTTGGCCGTTTGGAGCGAAAAAAGAATACCTCGTATTTAATTGAAGCTTTATCAATCGTGCGCTCCGACCATCCAGAAATTAAAGAAAAATTAGTTTTGATTGGCAATGCGAGCTATGGCTATGATGAAGTTAAATATGCCATTGAAGAATTTAATTTAGGCCGAGATGTCTTAATGCCGGGGTGGGTTGAAGAAAACGATTTGCCGGATATTTTTAAAGGTGCTTCAGCTTTTGTTTTTCCGACCAGGCATGAAGGTTTTGGAATCCCGGTTTTGCAAGCGCTCGCTTGTGGAATCCCAACGATTGTCTCTGATATTCCGGTGCTTCACGAAATAGCGGAAGACGCCGTTTTATATTTTAATCAAAATAGTAAGCCAGCGATTGCTGAGGCGATGACCAGAATTATTTTAGAAAATAATTTGAGGCAAGAGCTTATTGATTTAGGGAGGGAACAGGTTAAGAAATTCAGTTGGTTGGAATGTGCCACCGAAACTTTAGCAGTGATGGAAAACCGCTTTTAATTATGTTATGATTATGATGTTATGAAGAAATTACTGACATCTTTTTTTATAGTCATATTCTTGTTTACCCTAGTTTTACCAGTGGAAGCAGGAATTACACCGAATGACCCTTATTATCTTAGACAATGGTATTTACCAAAGATCCAGGCTGATTTAGCGTGGACAAAAATTAGGGAAACTCCGGATATTACGGTCGCCGTTATCGATTCAGGCGTTGATATCAACAATCCCGATTTAAAAAATAATATTTGGGTCAATCAAAAAGAAATTGCCGGCAATGGAAAAGATGATGATCATAATGGCTTTATTGATGATGTAAATGGCTGGGATTTTGTCGATAACGTTCCGGATCCATCACCAAAATTTGAACCAGGGTGGACCGAGGCGGGCATTTCTCACGGTACAATGGTGGCGGGAATTATCGGCGCCGAAGGTAATAATGGAATCGGGGTTACGGGTGTTACCTGGAAAACAAAAATTATGCCCCTTCGGGTTTTAAATGATAAAGGTGAAGGAAAAATTTCTTCGGTAATTCGCGCGATTGATTATGCGGTGGCTAATGGCGCTGATATTATTAATTTAAGTTTTGTTACTTTTAATTATAGTGAAGCTCTACAAGGCGCGATTACCCGCGCTTATAATGCTGGGGTAATCGTGGTGGCGGCCGCCGGCAATGACCAGAGTAACGGCGAAGGCCGAAATACCAGCAAGTCACCAATCTATCCGGCCTGTATGGACGGAGCCAACGGTGAAAATATGGTTATTGGCGTCGCCGCCACTGACGCCTTGGATCAAAAGGCGCCATTCTCTAGCTATGGATTTAATTGTATTGACATCACCGCGCCCGGCATTAGTTTTTTTAATACAGTGACTTATGGTGGCAATCCTCAAGCACCAGATCAAAACTATGATGGCTATTGGTCGGGAACTAGTATGGCGGCTCCGGTTGTATCGGGAGTCATGGCTTTAGTGGCGCAAGTTAATCCGGATTTAAGTCGCAACGAAATTGTAAATTTAGTTTTAGGGTCGGCTGACAATATTAGCGCACTTAACCCAACTTATTTAGGACAGCTAGGTCACGGCCGCGTCAATGCTGACCGCGCCGTTAATCTAGCTCGCGATAAGATGTACGACCATATAACGAGACTTTTAATTGCGCCGGCCACCGGTGTAAATAAACTGAGAATTAGCAGTGTTAGCGGAGCGGTTCTTAATGAATTTACAATACCTGATTTTAAAACTGGATTTAACGTTTCCTCGGGTGATGTAAATGGTGATGGGGAGAGCGAAATTATTTTAGCCGCTGAAAAAGGCTCTGAACCTTGGATAAGAATTTATGATAAAAAAGGAAAATTGCTCAAACAATTTTTAGCGTACGATAAAAGTTTTAAAGGCGGCGTTCGGCTCGCCGTCGGTGATTGGGATAATAATGGCGTGGCCGATATTGTAACCACCCCTGGTCCTAGCGGCGGTCCGCATGTTAAAATATTTAATGGTGAAGGTAGATTGCTGCGGCAGTTTTTCGCCGATGATATTAAATCGCGAGGCGGTCTAACGGTCGCCCTGGGCGATGTTGATAATAATGGTTTGAATGAACTTATAATCGGCGCTGGGATTAACCGTCCGCCATTTGTGAAAATTTATAGCAATCAGGCTAAATTGCAAAGTTCATTCTTCGTTTTTCCAAAGACATATTTAGGCGGCGTTAACGTGGCCGTGGGTGGAGTTTATGGCCGAGCCGATCATCACAAGGAAAGTCTTATTGTGGCTCCGGCGGGCAAATATAAACCGCTGGTCGAAATTTTTAATAATCTCGGCGTCATGCAAAAACAATTCTTAGCTTATGGTGAGAATTGGCAGGGGGGCATAAATATTGCCGCGGGAGATATTAGCAATGACGGAAAAGCGGAAATTATTACAGGCGCTAAGAGCGGGGCAACGCCTCACGTCCGCGTGTTTGATGGTGAAGGAGGAATGATTGATTCGTTTTATGCTTATGATGATACGTTTACCGGAGGCGTCAGCGTCGGTTTGCTCAAATTTAATAATTAGCTAAATTTAATAATATGACTAAAAAGGTAATCTTTGATAAGAAGAACGTTCTGGTCGCCGGTGGCGCCGGTTTTATCGGTTCTCATCTTTGCGACGAATTAATCAAGACCTGTAAGGTGATTTGCGTCGATAATTTCATTAGCGGATCGGAAAAGAATATCGATAACTTGTTATCAAATCCTGACTTTGCCTTCATCCATCATGATTTAAGCGTTCCGCTTGATTTGGAGTCGATTGCTGATTTGGCAAAATTTAAAATCCAATTTCAGGGAGTTCAAGAAATCTATAATTTAGCTTGTCCAATGTCTCCGAAGAATTTTATCGATAATCAAATCGCTATTTTGGATGCCAACTCGCTGGTCATCCGTAATTTATTGGAACTGGCGGTAAAAAATGAAGCCAAGTTTTTACATTTTTCCTCTTCAGTCGTTTATGGCTTGAGAGATTCGAATAACATTGTCAAGAAAGTTAAAGAAAACGAAATCGGCCAAGTTGACCAATTGTCGGCTCGCAGCGCCTACGATGAGGGGAAACGGTTTTCCGAAACAATGGTTAAATGCTATCGCGAAGTTTATAATCTAGACGCAAAAATAATCCGCTTGTTTAGAGTTTTCGGTCCGCGGATGAGCCTTAATGATGACCAAATGATTCCTGATTTGATTAGCGCGGCCGTAGACAACAGAGACATGGAAATTTTCGGCGACAGCAAATTCTCATCTTCATTTTGTTATGTTGAAGATATTATCGACGCGGCTTGTAAAATGATGAGTTCGGAAATTAGCGGGCCGATAAATATCGGTTCTGATGTGGACGTTAATATTACCGATTTAGCAAATATTATTATCAAGGAAACCGAATCGACGTCAAAAATTATCTATGTCGAAAGGAAATTATTTATGAGCGAATTACTTTTACCAGATATCTATCAAGCTAAAAATGAATTAGGCTGGATGCCGATAGTTACTTTGGAAAACGGCATTAAGAAAACTATTTTTTCTCTTCAGGCCAGCAACCGGTTGCAGGGGTTTAATGGATAGTGTTTAAATAATATTAAGGCTTATAAAAATGCCCCGATTTAATCGAGGCATTTTTTTATAGGGCTAATAATTTTTCAGCGTAATTTTCTTGGGGTGGCAACGGTTTTAGCGCGGCCCCCTTTTCTAAAAATTCAGAAATCGTTTTAATTAAACTATTCTCGTTATCGGGTTCAAATAATAGACCGCCAAATCTATCAATCAATTCGGGGATGCCACCGAGATTGGCAGCGATAGCCGGTGTGCCCACCGAGGCGGCTTCATAGATTATCGTCGGTGAATTTTCGTAACACCGCGACGGAATGATGACCGCTAAACTTTCTTGCAACAATCGGCTGACTTCGGCCGGATTTTTTTGGCCGATTAATCTTAGATTATTGGTTTCAGTAATAATATTTTTATAGCTTCCGTCGCCGGCGATTAAAAAATTATAATCGGGAAAATGGTCGGCGGCCTTAACAAATAAATCGACGCCTTTATGATACTCAATTTGGCCTGCCATTAAAAAAGATTTATTTTTTTCAGTTGGCATATTCCTGGAGCTAGAAGCTAAAGGATTGGCAATTACTTTTTTATTATTATTTTTAAATAAACCGTGGTTCACATGCAAATCAAGCAGCCATTTTGAAGGTGAAACAATGATGGTTGATGCCGGAAACATTAGGCCGGTAATGCCCTGATATATTCTGGCAAAGACAGAGTTGATTAATTTTTCATGGCCGAAATACATTAAGCCGGATGGATGAAGCAGCTGAATGTCATGTAGGACTTGAATTTGCCGAGCTCCGGAATTATTTATGGCTCTTGGCGTTAATAAACCGAGACCCATTAAATTATGTGAAATAACTAAGCCTGGTTTTTCCGTTTTTAAAATATTTAAGATTTGATTATACTTTTTTAGATTAACTAAATTGCCCGTCTGCCAGATTAATCGTCTAACAAAATTAAATTTATTTAATTCACTGTAACTTGATTTTAGATAATAGACGCCTGGTTCTTCGTTATCCTTTTTTAAGGACGGACCGGTGCTGATAATAAAAACCTCGTGGCCAAGTTTACGCAGTTCATCAGCTGAAAGCTCGACGATGCGCTCAGCGCCACCTTTATTATATGGCTTGTATAGATTATTAATTAATCCGATTTTCATAGGAAGGCTCTTTTTAATTTATCACTCACTTTATCCCAGGAGTACTTAGCCACTGCATATGAACGAGCGCTCTTGCCCATCGTTAACCTTCGATTTTCGTTGCCAATCAGTTCATCAATTACTTCAGCCAAATTACTCGCATCACCAGGATCCACTTGAAGGCCGTCAAAACCATCTCTAAAAACTTTACGCACCCCCGGCAAATACGAGGCAATCACCGGAATGCCACAGGCCATGGCTTCGGTTAGCACTAGCCCAAAAGCCTCGTGGCGATTGATTGACGGCAGGATAAATATATCAGAGTCTTGGTAAGTTTTAATTAAAGCCGTTTCATCAAGGCGACCCAAGAATTTAACTTGATTAGTAAAACCCAGGGTATCAACCTGTTGTTTATAACTTTCGGTTAAATTTCCCGTACCAACAATATTTAAGCGCCAATGTTTTTTAGTGACTTTCGACAAGGCTTCAAATAAAACTGGTAAGCCTTTGAAATAGTGGGCGCTATCAAGTCCGCCGACAAATAATAAATTGACTTGGCCGCGCTTAATGAAAGCCTTGGTGACATAATTTACTATCGCTTTAGTTTTAGCGATCATCCCGGTGTCGTGTTCTGGTAATTTCGGGGAAAATAAATCCGTGTCTAAACCAAAAGGGACCTCCCGAAATTTTTCCGGATATTTTTTAGCAAATTCGGAAATCTGGCTGTTATCAATATAATCCAAGCTGCCCGATATAATTGTATCGGCTTTTTTAAAGAGGGAAATTTTTGTCATCGCACTAAGCCAGGTTAATGGCTTTAAGTACCAAGCTAAATCAGCGGTATCCATATGGTAATGGATAACAAGCTTTGTGTTAGGATGAAATAATAAATACAGCCAAACGATTTCAGACGCGCCGAAAAAGGGATAGTGCAAATATATACAATCGAATTTAGGCAGCAGAAATAATAAAGAAAAAGGCAGGCCGCCATGGCCAAGGCGCAGGATTGGTTTTAAATATTTAACGTCAGCGCGATCCTCGATAAATTCTTCTGCCGGCCGAAGCGTAAAAGTCTTAACTTCATGCTCGGACGCTAAAATTTCACCAAAGCGTTTGGCGCTTTGGCCGATGCCACCGGGGTAGGGCGGATAGACGCAGACAATCTGGGCAATTTTCATAAATTAATCTTTCTTTTTTAGCAGAGTCATTTCTCTGGTTAAATCAGTTAAGTCGCGGTCAAGTTTGGCGACGCGCAAGCGAAGGCGGAAAATAAAATAAAAAAGTCCTAAGGTGGCGGCGTAAAAAAGTAAGTTGATACCGCTGGCCGTAAATCCCAAACGAGCTGTTAAATAATCCAATTCTTTTAAAAATAGAATCGCCAAGGCGGACCCAATCCAGAACGTCAGCCACAGCGCAAATTCATTACCGCTGATTTGTTTTTTGTTCTTTTGATTGATCAGGCGCGTAATTAAGAAGATTATTATAATCAGGGCTAATAATTGTTGTAAGCTAATCATGTTATTTGATAAAATTATGAATTAGTAAATCTTTGATAATTTTAAAGCCGCCGCCGAAGCTTTGACCGAATTCGTGATAGGTCACCGTAATTGGCACTTCGGTTACTCTGGCACCGCTATGAATTGTTTTATATAATATTTCGCTGCAATGAGCCATGCCGCGATTTTCAATCTTTATTTTTTCTAAAGTGCTGCGATTTAGAGCTCGGAATCCGCTCTGCGGATCGCTTAACTTAATACCGAAAAAACGATTAATTATTCGAGCCAGCGGCATAATAATCACTCGCTTAGTAAATGGAAAATTGGCGTAACCCAAGAATCGGGATCCAAATACCGCATCGGCTTCCTGGCGAATTATCGGCTCGGTCAGGCTGCTAATCTCTTCGGCTTTAAATTGATCATCAGCATCAAAGTGGACGATAATATCGGCACCGTTTAAAAGAGCATACTCGTCTCCAGTCTGAAGGGCGGCACCTTGCCCGCGATTAATCGGGTGGCGCAGGGCGATAACGCCTTTTGATTTTGCCAGTTCGTAAGTATTATCTTTTGAGCAATCATCAACGACGATTATTTCATCGACAAGCGGTTTAACCTTGTCTATCACACGGATTATATTTTGGCTTTCATTGTAGGCCGGAATGACGCAGCTGATTTTCATAATTTATTTATTTTAGCGGACCGGTGCTCGGTAATAAAGTTACTCATGGAAATTAAACCATTGGCGGCTTTTTGTAAAACATCTGAAGCCAAAGAAGATAGGACATTTATTTCCTGATGATTAATTTCGCTTAAGTTAAAAATAGCGATTTGATCTTTGATGCCGGTGTGCTTGCATTTAGGACAGCCGCGGCTAGTGAAAAAATGCTTCGGTGTATAATTTTTGGTGCTTGGCCAGTATTTAGAAATAAGTTCTTCGGATTCGCTGATTACGTAAGCCTGCAAACAGTGAGGACAATTTTTTGATAAAAGTTTTTGAAAAATTATTAAAATTGGTAAGTCTTCATTCTTGACGCTCGCCATAACTTTCGTAATAGCGGCGGCAGCATTTTCCGCTTTAAGTCCTAAAAACAATAAACGTCCGGTCCGAGTCGCGACTAATGACTCCGCTAATAGTTCATCGCTGGCATCATCAATCATGATGACGTCGCTGTTGGTTTTTAAAATTTCATTTAAGTCGCTAAGCCGTCTTTTATCATTGCCGATTAATTGGTTTACGCCATCAAGTTCAAGATGGGAAAACTTTTCAATTGAGTAGCAGGACTTTCGGTCGCGATCAATCTTATTAAGCAGGGAATAAAGGGTTGTCGTCTTGCCTTGGTTATCATTAGCGCTGACGATTATTAATCCGCGGCGCTTTAATAAGAAATTTTCGACTTCATGCCGCTCATCCCTACCCAATCCAAGACGAGGCAAGCTTAATAATTTTTTAGATTTAGGGACAGTGTTAATGATAATCTTTTCATCATCACCATCAGGAATAATTGATAGGCGGAAGGTGCCGTTACTAGTTTTAAGATATGAACCGCTAACTAAATCAGTGGAAGCAAATGACAATAAGTGGCGGAAGGCGAGGCCGAGCTCATTTTCTAGTCCGCTCGGTAATTTAATCTGATGTTTGCCGAGTTCGTTTTCGCCCCACAAAATATGATGGCCATCTTTTTGAGTGATGGCTAAATCAAGGATTTCATGATCCTTGGCGTAGGCTAATAATTTTTTGATAATTTTAGATTCCATGCCCTTATTATACATTATTTATATTATTTTTAAAATGTGTTAAAATAGGGAAGTAAATAAGCTTTAAACCGATTTTAGCTAGCTTTATGTTATATACCAAACTTTACGAACGGATTTATTCTTTGCGTCTTAAAATCACCGCCGCGTCAGGCGAGTTTTTTGGTTTTTGGCCGAATCGAATATATTTAGGGGTGACAGTTGTCCTTCAAGCAGTTTCTTGGTGGCTGTCCTATTTCGTTTTTAAAAATTTAAGCAGCGACCTGCTGGTTTTGCATTACAACGTCGATTTTGGAATTGATTGGGTCGGCGATAAGAATTTGATCTTTTACTTTCCGCTTTTAGGCCTTTTATTTTTTATCCTTTCGGTCGCCATGCTTTATGTTTTCGGTCCGGGACGTCATTTCCGCTTCCAGTCCCATTATCTGATGCTGGGAAATGTCTTGGCCAATTTAGGAATGCTGACCGCCTTGCTGTTAATTTACTTGATAAATTTTAGATAGATAATATATTATGCAGGATTTTTATATCATCAAAATCATTTTATTATCAACCAGCGCTTTTTTATTCGCTGGTTTTCTGACCCCCCTGCTTTCTCATTTTTTGTATAAGTATCACCTCGGTAAAAAAATCAGAAATAGCGGGGAGACTCCGATATTTAGCAAATTGCACGCTCATAAAGAGGGAACTCCGACGATGGGCGGTGTTTTAATCTGGGGAACGGTTTTAATTTTCGCTTTAGTCTTTTCCTTTCTTGGGCAAATCTTGCCCTGGGCTGTTTTTAAGAATTTGAATTTTTTAACTCGTTCGGAAACTTTGTTGCCGCTTGGCGCCTTGGTGGCGACGGCGATTATCGGACTGTTTGATGATTGGTTGGATGTTAGAGGCAAGGGATCAGTCGGCGGCGGCGGATTAAAAATGAAACATCGTTTGCTTATTTACGCGATGATCGCTCTTTTTGGTGCTTTGTGGTTCTACTTCAAACTAGATTGGACCACCTTCCATATTCCGTTCCTTGGCAATTTTGAAATTACTTGGTGGTATATTCCGGTATTTATGTTCGTTATCGTCTCGACAGCTTTTTCAGTCAACGAAACTGATGGTTTAGATGGCTTAGCTGGCGGCACCCTACTGATGGCCTTCGGTGCTTACGGTATAATATCTTTTGTCATGGGCCATTATGAACTGGCCACTTTCTGCGGCGTGATTATCGGAGCCCTGTTAGCTTTTTTATGGTATAACATCCCGCCGGCTCGTTTTTATATGGGGGACACCGGTTCAATGAGCTTGGGTGTGACTCTCGGTATTATTGCGATGTTAACCAATAGCGCCTTACTTCTGCCGCTGATCGGCTTTGTTTTTATGGCCGAATCAATTTCCGTGATTATCCAATTGCTATCGAAAAAAATCCGTCATGGCAAAAAAGTTTTTCTTTCAACTCCAATCCATCATCATTTTCAAGCGATGGGCTGGAGTGAGAGCAAAGTTGTGATGCGTTTCTGGGTTATCTCTGGCGTGATGGCCTCGATTGGCCTCGTCGTTTTTTTACTTGATAAGAATTTTTAATCCATGTTTTTTGCCCAAACAATAAAAAAAGTTTTAGCGCCGAAGCGTGGTGAACACGAAGCGGATAAAAGCTTAATCGTGTCTCTCGGGATTATCCTGGTTTTCGGGCTGGTGATGCTTTCGTCTGCCTCTTCAGTCGTTTCCTATGAGAAGTTTGGCAATATCTATAATTACTTTTCGCATCAGCTCGGTATGGTGGCTGTGAGTCTGGTATTTATGTTTATCGTTTCAAAAATCGATTATCACAAATGGCGAAATTACGCTGGATCATTTTTAATCATTTCGATTGTTCTATTATTGTTGGTTTTCATTCCGGGCATCAGAGCTAATTTTGGTACCTCAAGAAGTTGGATTAATGTTTTTGGCTTTTCTTTCCAGCCGTCGGAATTAGTAAAAATAACCTTTCTAATTTATTTAGCGACTTGGCTCGAAGCTAAGAAAGGCCAACTAAGCAGTCTATATGGCGGAATTTTTCCGTTCATCGCCACGCTTAGCGTGATTGCCGGTTTAATGATGTTGCAGCCTGACTTAGGCAGTCTATTCATCATCGGATTTATGGCGATGATTGTCTTTTTTGTCGCTGGCGGTAAGTTTACTCATATCCTGATTACGATCTTGCTCGCCGGATTGCTTTTATTTTTAGCAATGTCGCTTAAAACATCATATCAGAGCGACCGCTTCAAATGTTATAAGGACCCAAGTTCTGATACGCAAAATGAGTGTTATCAGATTAATCAGTCGTTGATTGCCGTGGGCTCAGGCGGTTGGTTTGGTCGGGGATTAGGTCAGAGCCGCCAAAAATTTATGTATCTGCCGGAAGTTTGGGGTGATTCCATTTTTCCAATCATCGCCGAAGAAATTGGTTTTGTTTTTAGCACGCTTATCTTGCTGGTGTTCTTATTTTTATTTTATCGGATTTTACAGGTGGCTAAAGCAGCGCCTGATGCCTATGGAATGGCCCTGGCGACCGGCATCGTTTCTTGGCTGGCTATCCAATCATTTTTAAATATCGGCGGCCAACTTAATTTGATTCCGATGACCGGCGTACCGCTGCCGTTTATTTCCGCCGGCGGATCATCAGCTATATCATCGTTAATCGCCCTCGGCATTGTAATAAATATCAGTAAACAGACTAAGAACCTAAAATAATATGGCCGATAAAATAATAAAAATAATCTTATCCGGTGGAGGCTCAGGCGGACCCGTTACTCCGCTGCTCGCAATTGCTCGTGAGTTTTACTTAAAATATCCAGAAGTGACTTTTGTCTTTTTTGGCACCCATGGGGGGCCGGAGAAAGCGCTTGTTGAAGAAGCGGCCGTAAACATGCCGATAAAATTTATTCCAATGCTATCTGGAAAGTGGCGGCGTTATTTCTCGTTTAAAAATTTTACTGATTTGTTTAATATCGGTGGCGCCTTTTTCCAATCAATTTACCTTTTAAAAAAAGAGAAGCCCGATTTAGTAATGTCAGTTGGTGCCTTTGTTAGCGTTCCTTTAGTTTGGGCGGCGAAATTTTTAGGGATTCCAGTCTTGATTCATCAGCAAGATTTACGTCCGGGTCTAGCCAACCGGTTGATGGCCGGAGCAGCGAGTCTGATTACGGTTACCTTTCCAAACTCCTTGGCAGTTTATGGTCAGAAAGCGGTTTTAACTGGCAACCCATATTCACTTCCAGCCTTATCGACCAAAGCCGAAGTGTTTAAGGAATATCATTTTACTTTAGATCGCCCCTTAACCTTAATTTACGGCGGCGGGACTGGATCGGTTAGCATTAATAATGCCGTGGCTAAAAATTTGGATGATCTCTTAAAAATTACTCAGGTCGTCCATTTAACTGGAGACGGAAAAATGTCGGGCGTTTCGTCGCCCGGATATTTTACGTGCGAGTTCTTGAGTTATTCAAAAATATTGTCTGTCATGCTGGCCTGTGATTTAGTAGTCGCGCGTCCCGGACTGGGAACCTTGACTGATCTTTCGGCTTTAAAAAAAGCCAGCATTCTAGTACCGATGCCAAATAGTCATCAGGAGGATAATGCTAAGGCCTGTGCGGATGAAAAAGCGGCGGTTTACATCGAGCAAAAAGATTTAGAGGATAAATTGGTTAGATGGGTCGGCGACCTGCTGGTTTCGCCCGAGAAGTGTGAGGAATTACAAAATAATATGGCAACCATAATTAAACCGGGAGCCGCCGATACGATTGTCGATCTTAGCTATTCTCTTATTCAGAAATAATATGATTGGAGCAAATACCTACAAGTCAGTTTACATGATTGGAATTAAAGGAGTGGGCATGACGATGCTGGCTCAATTTTTGAAAGAAAAAGGGGTTGCCGTTTCTGGATCGGACACGCCCGAAATATTCTTAACCGATAAAGTTCTAAAAAAAGAAAAAATAAAAGTCGCTCAAGGTTTTAGCGCCAGCAATCTTCCATCTGAGGTTGATTTGATTATTTATTCTTCAGCTTATACCCCGGAAAATAACGTCGAACTTTCAGCGCTAGCTAATCAAAATAAAATTAAAGTTTTAAATTACGCGTCGGCGCTCGGTGAAATATTTAGCCGATATGAGGGCGTTGCGGTTTGTGGCAGCCACGGAAAAACGACTTGTTCCGCTTGGCTTGGTTACGTTCTATGGAAGGCTAATTTTAAACCGAATGTTTTGGTCGGTTCGAGCGTACCGCAGTTTAATGGCAGCAGTCTGGTTGGGGAATCGGATTTATTTGTCGCTGAAGTCGATGAGTATCAGAATAAGTTGCAATATTTTTCGCCGTCTGGAGTCGTGTTAAATAATATCGATTATGATCATCCCGATTTTTTCAAGACGAAGGCTGAGTATCGAAAAGTCTTTGCTGATTTTGTGTCCAAGATTCCAGAAAGTGGCTGGCTGGTTGCTAATGATAATGATAAACAAGTTAGAGATTTGTATCCGTTAGTCAAAGGCTGGCTGCTTAATTATGATCTTGTCAAAGGCGAAGCCCAGTATCAAAAGAGGCAGGGGCAGGTTAGCTTTATCGCCTACAATCATTACTTAAAGGATGGATTTCAATATTTTAACGTCAACAATTTAGGAGAGTTCAAGATTAAGTTGCTGGGCTGTCATAATGTTTATAACGCTTTGGCCGTAATTGCGGCGTCCTATGCTTTAGGCGTAGAGATTACGGAGATTAAAAAACATTTAGCGGCATTTTCGGGAACCACTCGCCGGGCTCAGTATTTGGGAGATTTTAAATCAGTGCCGATTTTTGATGATTATGCCCATCACCCTACCGAAGTGAAAGCCACTTTATCGGCTTTTAAAGAAGCTTATCCTAAAAAGAAATTAGTGGCCGTATTTCATCCCCACACCTATACTCGAACTCTGGCCCTCTTTGATGATTTCGCTAGAAGTTTTAGCGATGCCGATGAGCTGATTATGATTGATATCTATGGGTCGGCCCGAGAGATCCAAGGCGGGACATCGAGCCGGGAACTTATTGCGGCCATTAAGGCTTGGAATAAAGAGCAGGGCCGAAGACAAACTGTCGTTCATCAAAAAGATTTAGCTAGCGTTGAAAAATATTTGCGTGAGCATTTAAAACCGAATGATTTGTTATTACTGATGGGCGCTGGAGATATCTTCCGGGTCGGCGAAAGGCTCCTTAAACTTTGACATTTAAGCTAATTATTGGTTTAATTTCTATATATGAAAGATAAAATATCAACTAAAACCTTGCCGGGCTTTGCGGAATACTTGCCGGCCGAGCAAATTGCTTTTAATAAGATTAAAGATACGATTACTCGCGTTTATGAATCTTATGGCTTCGTACCGCTAGACACTCCAGTTTTAGAACGCCAGGAAGTTATCTTGGCCAAGGCCGGAGGCGAAACTGAAAAGCAAATTTATTATTTAGAAAAGGGCGATGAAAAATTGGCCCTCCGTTTTGATTTAACGATTCCCTTGGCGCGTTATGTCAGTGAACATTTTGCCAACTTAATTTTTCCATTTCGGCGATATCATATTTCTAAAGTCTATCGCGGTGAAAGACCGCAACGTGGACGTTTTCGAGAATTCTATCAAGCCGATATCGATATCATTGCTGAAAATGAATTGCCTTTGATTAATGATGCGGAGCTCGTCAGTGTTATTTGCCGAGTCTTTACCGAATTAAATTTTGGTGAGTTTACCGTCCGCTTGAATAACCGAAAAATATTAAACGGTTTTTTTGCCGAGTTAAATTTAGTCGATAAGGCGGCTGATGTTTTACGAATCATCGACAAGCTGGATAAGATTGGCCGGGAAAACGTTAAGGGCTCATTAGAAGAAATTGGAATAAATTCGGATGTTTCGGATAAGATTCTGGATTTTATATCTATTAATGGGAGCACTAAAGAAGTTTTAGCATCTCTAAATAATTTAAAGATAAAGAATGATTTATTTCTCGAGGGTTTAAGCGAAATAACCGAAGTCGTCGGATATTTAGAAGGATTCGGCGTACCGTCAAAAAATTATCAATTAGATTTAGCAATCGCTCGCGGTTTAGATTATTATACCGGTACCGTTTACGAAACAGTCTTAAATGATTATCCGCAAATCGGATCCGTTTGTTCTGGCGGCCGTTATGATGACTTGGCCGGATATTATACTGATCGCAAACTTCCGGGTGTCGGTGTTTCGATCGGCTTATCAAGATTATTCTTTCAATTGCAGGACGCTGGGTTAATTAAAATAAATCAGGCCACGACTGCGGATATATTACTCATTAGCGAAGATTTACCGGCGGCTTCTAAATTGGCAAATAGTTTGCGCGATGCTGGGCTAGCGGTTATCGGGGCTTATGGCAACGATAAATTTAAAAAGAAACTAACCCAAGCGAATCGTTTGGGTGTTAAAGCGGTAATTATTTTAGGCGAAGATGAAATTTCCGGCGCATATTTTTCAGTGAAGAATATGGATAGTGGTGAACAGATTAAAGCTAAAGATATAAAGGAAGCCAAGAAGTTTTTGGGAGTACTGTAATAGATTTCTCTTAGACTCGTATATTATTATAGATAAGAAGGGTATATTGCCCTTTTTTCTATGTGAAAATATTTAAACTATGCCAAAAAAGAAAAATAGTGATAAAGAAGAAATTCCCAAAATGCCCAATCATAAATTTTGGACCAAGCTGTGGGAGCTATTATCCGAAAGTCATCGGCTGATTTTTGTTATCCTATTTTTTACTTTACTAGCCGCCTCACTGGACTTGGTTAAGCCATATATCGTTAAAGTTGTTATTGATCACCTGACTAATTTTAAAAAAGAGGATTTGTATTTAATGGGATTTTTAGTTGCAATGTTTTTCGTTAGTGATCAAGCTCGCTCCTGGATGCAATACATAAATAACACCAAGGTTTTAAGGTTGGTGGTAGATATTGAGTATTATTTAGGAATTCGGGCTCAGAAGAAATTAATGTTTTTACCGCTTGGCTATCATGAGCGAGAGAACACCGGCAATAAGATTGTGAAAATTGAGCGCGGTGTTCAGCGCATCGAAGACTTGGTCGAAAATATTGCTTGGGAGGTCATACCGACTATCATTCAAGTAATTTTTTCTTTGTTTGTTCTGTTCTGGGCTGATTATCGCCTGGGTTTATCTCTTTTGATCCTAGTTCCATTTTTCGTTTATTTAACGGTCAAGACGAACAAAATGATGCGTCCTTATCGTAAAGAAATGTTTAAAAATTACGAGGAAGCCTCCGGCAAAATGGCGCAGAGTATTATTAATATCAATGCTGTCCAATCATTTGTTCAGGAAAAACACGAGCTGGCTGACTTCGATAAGATAAAAACTAACATCAAGAATAACGAAAACTATCAGTGGAAGCGAATCATGCGCTCAAATTTGTGGCGTAATATGGTTGTTGATTTCGGTAATGCGGCTGTGTTACTGATTGGCGTCTATTTGGTTTATAATAATAAGATTACTATCGGTACTTTGATTTTTGCTTTCACCATGTCAGTCAATTCATATTCCTCATTATTCCGCCTCTCCCGTTTTTACGACAAAATGGAAGAAGGAAAAGAGGGGATGCATCGTTTACTTGATTTGTTCGCTGCCAAAAGTGATTTAGTTGAAAAAAAGAATGCCGTAATCCCACTTGATATAAAAGGCTCTATTGAATTTAAGAATGTTAAATTTCATTATGGAAAATCTAAAAAATTAGCACTGAGTAAAATTAATTTTAAGATTGAACCGGGGAAGATGGTGGCGCTGGTCGGCCCATCGGGAAGCGGCAAAACAACGATTGCGCGCTTAGTGTATCGCCATTATGATCCAACCGCTGGGCAAGTATTGCTCGATGGCAAGGATTTACGAGATTATAGCTTATACGGATTTCGAAAATTTTTGGCGATTGTACCGCAAGAAGTTGAAATATTCGACATATCGGTTAGAGATAATATCGCTTATGCAAAACCGGACGCAACGCAGGCAGAAATTGAAGAAGCCGCTCGAATCGCCAATGCCACTGAGTTCATCGAAAAATTAGATAAGGGTTATGATACTTTGGTGGGCGAGCGCGGAATAAAATTATCAGGCGGTCAGCGTCAGCGAGTTGGGATTGCTCGAGCACTTTTGGCCAATCCAAAGATTTTGATTTTTGATGAAGCGACCTCGAGTTTAGATAGTCAAAGTGAATATTTAATCCAGGATGCGATGGATAAGATTGCCAAGGATAGAACGACTATCGTTATTGCGCATCGATTAAGTACTATTAAGAAAGCGGATAAGATAATTGTGCTTGAGAATGGGCAAGTTGTCGAAGAGGGCTGTCATCAGGAATTAGCCAGAATCGAAGGCGGTTTATACGCCAAGCTACTGCGACTGCAACAGTTGGGAGAAATAAAAGAGTAAAATTGCTTTATAAAAGGCCGATAAACAGCTTTTGACTGTGGACTTCGGCCTTTTTTTAATATATAATATTTTCGTATGCTAGAAATTCAGAAGAATGTTAATTTAGCTAATTATACGACTTTGCGTATCGGCTCGCAAGCCGAATTTTTTGCTGTAATTAAATCAAGAGCAGATTTATCAGAAGCAATTGCCTGGGCTAAAAAAAATAAAAAAGAAATCTTTGTTCTGGGCGGTGGTTCCAATGTTTTAATTACTTATAAAATTAAGGGTCTGGTTTTAAAAAATGAAATTGTCGGAAGCCAGCTTTCTAAAGAAACAAAGACGGGAGCTCTATTGACCGGTAACTCGGGAGAGAATTGGTCAAAGTTTGTTCACACTGCTATTAAGGAAGATTTATACGGTCTGGAAAATCTATATTTGATTCATGGCACAGTCGGTGCCGCGCCAATCCAAAACATTGGCGCTTATGGCGTAGAGTTAAAAGATGTTTTTGAATCACTAATCGCCGTTGATTTAAAAACCGACAAAGAAAAAATATTTAAATTAGCTGATTGTAAATTTGGCTATCGCGATAGTATCTTCAAGAAAAAATTACGTGGTCGTTATTTTATCTATCAAGTGACCGTCAAACTTTCCAAAAAATCAAAACTAAATATTGATTACGCTGATATAAAAAATAAATTAATTGAGCAGGGAATCAGCACGCCAACTTTGTCTAATGTTATCAGGGCAATTCAGGATGTGAGAAACTCTAAGATACCAAGTCCGGCCGTGTTGCCTAATGCGGGTTCATTCTTTAAGAATCCAGAAATCAGTCTTGGACATTTTAAAAAATTACAGTTAGAATATCCAGATATAAAAAGTTTTCCGAGTGGTAAGAAAATTAAAGTGCCAGCCGCGTGGCTAATTGAGAAAGCCGGGCTAAAAGGAAAGAAAATCGGACCGGTTAGTATGTACGAAAAACAAGCCTTGATATTAGTAAATCACGGAGGAGCGACCGCAACGCAAGTTCTGCGACATGTCTGCCGAGTGCAAGAAGCGGTTTATCAAAAATTTGGGATAACTCTCGAATCCGAAGTAAATATTATTTAATCTATACTATATGACTGCCAGCGAACTACGCCAAAAATATTTAGATTTCTTTCAAAAGAAAGGCCATGCCATTATTTCTTCGGCCTCTTTGATTCCGGAAAATGATTCCAGCCTGCTATTTGTAAACTCGGGAATGTTTCCTTTGGTACCTTATTTATTAGGAGAAAAACATCCGGCCGGACTTCGTTTGGTAAATAGCCAGAAATCATTTCGCACCGAGGATATTGATGAAGTTGGCGATTCACGACATAATACTTTTTTTGAAATGCTGGGCAACTGGTCATTCGGCGATTATTTTAAAAAGGAACAGCTGACTTGGTGGTTCGAATTTATGTTCGATGAATTAAAATTAGATCCGTCTAAAATATATCAAAGTGTTTACGTCGGTAGTGAAGACGCTAAAATAAATAAAGACGAAGAATCAATCGCCATCTTGAAAGAACTTTTTGCAAAATATGGTGTCTCTTGTGAAGAAGGTCCAGATACAACTAATAAAGGCGAACTTGGTTCTGGCAAGGAAGTAAATTTTAATACTCAAAGAATATTTGCGTATCGCGATAAGAACTGGTGGAAGCGCGGTGACACTGTCGGTGAACTTGGTGGACCAGACAGCGAAACTTTTTATGATACCGGCAAAGAGCATGACTTATCACACGGTCTGTTTTGTCATCCGAATTGTGATTGCGGACGTTTTCTTGAAATAGGCAACTCCGTGTTCATGCAATATCAGAAAACCGCTGACGGTTGGGCAGAACTTACTAGCAAGAATGTTGATTTTGGTGGCGGTTTAGAAAGAATTTTAACCGTCGCTAGCGCTCAGAATAGTATTTTTAAAACCGATTTATTTACCCGATTAATTTCTAAAATAGAAGAGCTCTCTGGAAAAAAATCAGAAGAGAATACTAAGGCCTTTGAAATTATTGCTGATCATATTAAGGCCGCCACTTTTATTGTCGGAGACGATAAAGGTGTTTCGCCTTCAAATACTGACCAAGGATATATTGTTAGGCGACTATTACGTCGGGCGATTCGTTACGGGCGTCAAATTGGAATTACTCAGGAGAAGTGGTTAAAAGAAATTGCTGATGTTGTCATTGATGATTATTCAATTGCTTATCCCGAATTAGCAAAGAACAAACCATTTATCGTCGATAATTTTGATAAAGAAGAAGATAAGTTTAACCGCACCCTAGAAAAAGGCTTGATTGAATTTAATAAGATTACTGATACAAAAATAGATGGTGTAACCGCCTTTAACTTATATCAAAGTTATGGCTTCCCCTTAGAAATGACCGAGGAGCTGGCAGCCGAAAAAGGAATGATGGTTGATAAGGCAGGATTTGAAGTTGAGTTTGAAAAACATCAAGAACTTTCTCGAACCGCGTCCGCTGGAAAATTTAAGGGTGGTTTAGCTGACAGCAGTGAAGATACTACAAAATTACATACGGCCGCTCATTTATTATTAGCGGCTCTTAGAAAAATATTAGGCCCTGAAGTTTCTCAACGAGGAGCGAACATTACCGCTGAACGTTTACGATTTGATTTTTCCTATCCAACTAAAATGACCCCGGAGCAGATTAAAGAAGCCGAAGATTTTGTTAACGTTGCCATCGACAGAAAAATCGATGTCGTTTGCGAGGAAATGAGTTTGGAAGAAGCCAAGAATACCGGAGCCAGCGGTTCCTTCGAATCTAAATACGGTGAGAAAGTTAAAGTTTATACCATCAGTGATGTCTCGAGAGAAATTTGCGGTGGTCCTCATGTAGATAATACTTCTGAATTAGGCCACTTTTCTATCGCTAAAGAGGAATCATCGAGTTCTGGAGTAAGACGAATTAAAGCCATTTTGTCTTAGATTAGTAAATAAATTATCATTGACAAAAGTATGTCTACATGGCATACTTTTTTGTTACTCCGCTCTTTCACAAAAATATATTGGTTCTCAGAGGAGATTTAAGTCTTTTGTGAGAACCAATAAATACATAAAATAATGAAAAAGCAGGAACTATTGAATACTCAGATGAATCAGTTAGGGCTGGGAGGAGCTTTTAATCGCTGGTTTACGATTTACGGCTTAGGCCAAAAAACAGAAAAGCAAGACATATTTACTCTGCAAGAGTTTATTTCTGTTAATGAGGTGCTAAAATCAAATAAAGAAGTGTTAATCTGCTACAAAAGAGAAGCAGGGCGGATACAAAATAGTCCCGGTTTTATCAAAGACTCACAAAGTTTTAAAAAACTGAAGAAGTTTCTTCTGGACAATTGTTTTACCTACGAAGACTGGATTCTTTTGTTACCGGAAGTGGATTCGCCAAAAGGGAAACGTCCAGACTATTCCTTGTTGGACAGAAAAAACCTCATGGACCAATCTGTCTCAAGAGTGGTGGGAGTAAAGGGGCTCTGTGAGCCAGTTCAGCAACTAGAATATATATTCCATTCTGAAAATCGATATTTGAGGAAGTCAACGGTAACTATTCGAGAGGTGCTTGGATTGACCATGGAAATAATAGAATCGGTTGCCTCTATATATTCATATGGGAAAACCCTTCTAATAATTCAGCGTAAACTTGAAGACTTCGGTTTTACCAAAAAAGACGGTCCCTTTATGGAAATTAAATTTCCAGAATCCAAGTCAAAAGACAAATTTGTTGAAGATTTAGTCAGATTTAAAGGTTTTTCCCGTCGCGATGCTAAAATTGCTGTCGAATTCGGTCTTAGGGCCGGATGGATCAAGGTCTAGGCATAAAACATGCCACACAGGTCACGAAATATTACTCGTGACCTTTTTTAATCCAAAATAGTGCCTATCTATATAATAGAGAGCAAAAGTCTATTGACAAGCTTTAAACTTATCTCTATAATAATTCCATATCAAGATGTCAAAATATAGAACTAATATTTTTGCTAAGAATTGATAAGGCATTTTAAGTCTATATCAAATTTTTTTTGTATTAATGTCAAAACGTACTAAAGACAAAACCAAAAGTGTGGCTGAAACGATGAATGCGAAAGATTTCATCGAAATTCAGGGTGAAGTTGAAGAGCTGATGCCAGCGGCCACTTTTAAAGTTGTATTGGAAAATGGTCACGAAATTCTCGCCCATTTATCCGGTAAGATGAGAATGAATAAGATTCGACTTCTGCCGGGTGATAAAGTTAAGGTCCAGATTAGCCCCTATGACCTGACAAAGGGAAGAATCGTGTACCGTATGTAAATATTCGCCAGGGAGTTCCCCGATTCCCGAAAAAAAGATTTAATAAATTTATCAACGCATTATGAAAGTAAGAGCCAGTGCAAAACCAATTTGTAAAGATTGCAAGGTGGTCCGCCGTGAAGGCGTGGTACATGTTATTTGCAAAAACCCTAAACATAAACAAAGACAAGGATAAATAAGGAAGAGAGCCGCCCGAATTTTTAAAATTCAAGCGCCTCCAGCTTAAAATATTATGGCTATTAGAATCGCAGGTGTTAATATTCCAATTGAAAAGAAAGCAGTTATTGCTCTAACCTATGTCTACGGCATAGGCGATACTCGTTCGAAGAAAATTTTAGCGGATGCTAAAGTCGACCCAGAAACCAGAATGAAAGACTTGAAAGAAACTGAGGTTAATATTCTTCGTGAAATTATTGAAAAGAAATTTACAGTTGAAGGTGATCTTCGCCGTGAAGTTCAGAGCAATATCAAACGTTTAAAAGAAATTAATTGCTATAGAGGAACTCGCCACACTAAGCATTTGCCTTTGCGTGGACAGAGAACTAAAACAAACAGCCGAACAGTTCGCGGTAATAAACGTGTAACTGCAGTTAGCGGTAAAGCTAAGTCTGGTCTTAAGACTTAAGCCTCCTAAAAAACTTCCTGATAAAATGATCTAATTTTATAAACTATGTCTGACGAAAAGAAACAATTGGAAGAAGAAATTACTCCAGTTACAAACGAAAATACTCCAGTTGAACCGGTAGCAACCGACGAAGCTATCGAAATTCAAACTGATTTAGATAAAGAAGACCGTGAAGAATTAGCACGTGGTTTTTCCATGGATTCAGCTGATGAGGAATTGCCTGAAGAAATCAAGCAGAAACTTGAAAAAAATAAACAAGCTCGTGCCAAAAAGAAATTAGTTAAGAAAAGAAAGAAAAAGACAGATAAGGTTGTTAAAATCGGCCGCGCTTATATCAACGCCACTTATAACAACACCATGATTTCTTTAACTGATAATAATGGCGATGTTATTTCTTGGGCTAGCGCTGGTATGGCCGGATTTAAGGGTGCCAAAAAAGCCACTCCTTATGCCTCTCAGATTATTACCAAAATTGCTTGTCAGAAAGCTAAAGAAGAATACGGATTAGAAGAAGTTAGCGTGTTTGTTTCCGGTGTCGGAACTGGACGTGAAGCCGCAATCCGCGCTTTAAATGCTAATGGTTTAAATGTGACCTCCATTAAAGATATGACTCCAGTCCCACACAATGGTTGCCGCCCGAAGAAACCAAGACGCGTCTAATTAATTTAAGTAACAAACAGAAATACATATGGGTAAAAATTTAGAACCACAATGCAAACAATGCCGAAGAGCCGGTGAGAAATTATTTCTTAAAGGCGATCGTTGTTTAACTGCGAAATGCGGCATTGTAAAACGCAATACTATTCCAGGTTTTCATGGTCCTAAGGGCCGCAAACGCCAATCCGATTACGGTTTGCAGTTAGCTGAAAAGCAGAAAGCCAAGAAATTCTATAACTTACTTGAAAAACAATTCCGTTTGACTTTTGAGAAGGCTCAAAAGAAAAGTGGTGATGCTGGTAAGAATTTCTTACGATTACTTGAAACTCGTTTAGATAATACTGTTTACCGCATGGGTCTAGCGACTTCTCGCTATCAATCTCGTCAAATCGTTAGTCACGGACATATTACTGTAAATGATAAGAAAGTAGATATCGCTTCATATATCGTTAAGACTGGTGATGTTATATCTATTCGAAAACAAAGTGTCACAAACCGTTTCTTCAAAACTATTTTGGAGAGAAAGAATGTTGAACGACCTAGTTGGTTAAATTGGGACGTCACATCTAAGAGCGGTAAGGTTCTACACGAACCAGTTGATACTGATTTACCGGCTAACTTAAATGTTCAGGTTATCATTGAGTATTATTCCAAATAATTTATTAGCCACATGTTCTTTTGCCAGATTTTTCTGGCGGCAATGTGACAATAGCAACATATGCAAAACATCGCTTTACCTAAAAAAATAGAATTTAAAGCGGGCAACACATCCAGTGAAGGTCAAATTATCGTTGAACCTTTGTATGCTGGATATGGTATGACACTTGGCAATTCTTTGCGCCGTGTCTTGTTATCCTCATTGCCTGGAGCCGCCGTTATTGGTGTTAAAATCAAAGGGGTTAACCATGAATTCATGGCTCTTCCGGGAGTAAAAGAAGACATGCTTGAAGTTATTCTTAACTTAAAGCAATTACGTCTTAAAATGTTTACCGAAGAAGAAGTGACTTTAGTTTTAAAGGCTAAAGGCGCTGGCGAAATAACTGCCGAAAACATCTCAAAGAACAGTGATGTTGAAATTAAGAACCCAGAATTACTTATCGCCAACTTAACCGAAGCCAATGCTTCTTTAGAGATGGAAATCTTAGTTAAAGAAGGCCGCGGTTATAAGATGTCAGAAGGCGGAAAACGCGATAACGAGATTGGTTATATTGAAATTGATTCGATTTTCTCTCCAGTTTTGTCTGTTAGTATCGACGTCGAGAATGCTCGTGTCGGTAAGATGACTAACTGGGATAAACTCGTTTTGAATATAAAGACAGATGAAACAATTACTCCTCAAGAAGCTTTTGAACAATCGGTTAAAATCTTAGTCGATCAATTCTCAGCTTTACTCCCTGATGCAATCTTAGCGCCGGCCCCGGTGACTGAAGTTGCTGAAGAAGAGGCAGTTATTGATGAAGTTGTTGAGGAAGTAGCAAAACCGACTAAGAAGAAAGCGAAAAAATAATAATTAGTGATCAGTAAGAATTTATATGAGACACAGAAATAAAAACAAAATTTTAGATAGAAAAAAGGGACCACGTGAACTTATGTTGCGTAACCTAGCATCTAGCATTATTCTTTACGAAAAAGTTCAAACTACCAGAGCTAAGGCTGCGGCAGTTCGTCCTTTAGTTGAAAAGTTAATCACAATGTCTAAGGCTCAAGACTTAAATGCCCGTCGTAACTTACTTGAAGTTTTATTACAGAAGAACGCCGTTCTAAAAGCGATGGAAGTTTTAGGTGCTCGCTATAAGGAACGGGCTGGAGGTTACACTCGAACTATTAAGATTGGCACTCGTCAAGGCGATGGCGCTGAAATGGTTCAGATTGAATTAGTTTAATAATTTCGTTTTGACTTATGAAAAACATTGAAAGAAAATTACATAAAATAGACGCTACGGATCAAGCTATCGGCCGCATGGCTAGCGTGATTGCGATCTTGCTTCGCGGTAAGAATAAGCCCGAATATGAACCATATTTGGATTTAGGCGATATGGTTGAAGTGACGAATATCGATAAAGCTAAATTTACCGGCCGTAAGTTTGAACAGAAAAATTATTTTTCTTTCACCGGTTATATTGGCGGATTGAAGACTAGAAAAATGTCGGAAGTCTTCTCTAAAAAACCAGGTGAAGTTTTACACCGAGCCGTTAAACAGATGTTACCACCGACTAGACTTCGTAACGATATGATGAAACGTCTTGTTATCAAATAATTTTGTATAACCCAATAAAAAATTTATGTCCGAGAAAAAAACCGTAAAAGAAAAGGAAATCAAGCCCGAAGTTGAAAAAACTGAAAGCGTTGAATTTACCGGTAAATATATTAAGGCTATTGGCCGTCGCAAGACCTCAGTCGCTCAAGTTCGTCTTTATGAAGAAGGCGGGAAGGGGGCTATTATCGCCAATGGTGTTAAGTTGAATAAATATATTAATAGTGATTTAGCTGCCGTTGCCATGCAAGCCATGAAAGCGACTGGCCATACTCGCGATGTTAATATTTCCATCATTGTTAAAGGCGGTGGAACCATTGGTCAGGTTGAAGCGATGCGCCACGGAATTGCCCGCGCAATTTTAATTCTTGACCCAGCCTCCCGTGAGGCTTTGAAAGTAAATGGTTTCTTAACTCGTGATCCACGTGCTAAGGAAAGAAAAAAGCCAGGACTCAAGGGTGCCAGAAAAGCCCCGCAGTGGAGCAAACGTTAGTTTTTATATTCTATATATCAAAGGAGCCCTGCAAGGGGCTCTTTTTGTATCTAAAAAAGATGTTATAATAAATATATGGATAATCCCAATAAAATAATTAAAGAATTAGCCGACAAGCTCGCGGAACTCGAGCAGATTTTAGACTTGCCAGCCAAACGGCAGTTAATCGAAGCCAATAAAGCTTTACAAGCCGCTCCGGATTTTTGGAAGGATCAAGAAAAAGCGGTGGAAATTGGTCAGGCGAATGAACGTTTGATAGTTCAGGTCGCCCCTTTTGACAAGATGAAAAAGGATTTAGCCGATACTTCGGATTTACTAGTAATGGCGGAAGCGGAAAAAGCCGAAGAATTTTTAGCTGAACTTGATACAAAAATCGCTGAGCTGGAAGCTGAATTTAAAGATTTAGAATTTTATTCTTTATTATCAGGCCCACATGATAATGGGCCGGCTATTATGTCGATTCACGCTGGAACGGGCGGGGTTGATGCCCAGGATTTTGCCCAAATGCTCGAACGAATGTATTTAAGATTTTGTGAGTCGAGCAATTTTAAAGTGGAAATTTTAGAACATACAATGGCGAACGAAGCTGGAATAAAAAGCATGATGATGCGGATTTCCGGACCTTTTGCTTATGGTTATTTACAGAGTGAAAATGGTGTTCACCGATTAGTTCGTATTTCACCATTTGATGGTGAATCTCTGCGCCAGACATCTTTCGCGCTCGTTGAAGTAATTCCCGAACTTCCCGATAGTGCAGGTATTGTTGTTGATGACGAAGATTTAAGAGTTGATGTATTTCGTTCGAGCGGTCCAGGCGGACAAAATGTTAACAAAACCGAGTCCGCAATAAGAATTACCCATATTCCAAGCGGCATTGTTGTCGCCTGTCAAACCGAACGCTCACAACACCAAAACAGAGAAATTGCGATGAAAATTTTGTATGCCAAATTATATCAATTGGCGCTGGAAGAACGGGCCGGGGAAGTGAAAAATATTAAGGGCACCGTTCAAATGGCGGCTTGGGGCCGGCAGATAAGATCATATGTCTTGCAGCCCTATCAAATGGTCAAAGATCACCGGACCGATTATGAAACGTCAGATGTGGCTGGAGTTTTAGATGGCGATTTGAAAAATTTTATGGAAGCTTACTTGCGCTTTAAAAAAAATCAGGAAAAACTTTAAAAAAAATTCATCGGCGTTTTGCTAAAGTGAGGCTATGCTAGCTTCACTTTTTTTATCGTCCACTCTGGGAATAATCACCGGCGTCTCGCTGGCGTCTTTTGGCTTATCCATAAAATATTTATTGGCGCTCATCGGCCTAATAATATTTAAGCGCAAATCTTTTCTGGTCCTGATATTTTTTGGCTTGTTTGCTCTCTTAGGTTTTTGGCGTTATGAAACTTACCAAATAAAATCAGTCGATGTTGATTTAAGTAAATATAATGGTCATAAAGTTGTCTTAGTCGGACGGGTTAGTGAGGAAATTGATCCGGGCGGTAATTATCAAAAAGTCACAGTCTCGGCGCTTAAAGTCGATGGCGCATTAAGTCAGGGTTTAGTCCTCGCTACTGTTCCTAAATTTCCCGAATTAAAATATGGCGATATTTTAGAACTGACCGGAAATTTAGAAGCCCCGAGCAACTGGTCAGAGTTCCAATACGACCGTTACTTAGCGCGCTATGATATCTATTCGTTAATGGGATTTCCTAAAGTTGTGATCATCGGTGAGACTAAAGATTTTTACAGCAATATATTAGAATTAAAATATAAAGTCTATTCAATTATCAACTCGGCCTTGCCGGAGCCGGAAGCGGGTCTCGGCAGTGCTTTACTATTGGGCTACAAAGGAACGTTGGACACAGTTGAGAAAACCGCCTTTTCTTGCTGTGGGCTAAGCCATATTGTCGCGATTTCCGGTTCACATCTAACTTTGCTTTCGGCCTTAGCTTTTGATTTCTTGCTATTATTTGGCTTATCCCGCCGGCAATCATTTAGGCCGGTGGTCATATTTCTTTGGTTCTATACCATATTAACCGGCTTACAATCATCGGCGGTTCGTTCGGCCATCATGGGGCACTTAACATTATGGGGCAGAAAGAATGGACGCCAAGATTCAGGAGGCAGATTGCTATTTAGCGCGGCGGCCTTGATGCTTCTGGCAAACCCTCTGATTCTTAGAGATGATTTAGGCTTCCAGCTATCATTTCTGGCGATGTTTGCCTTAATATATTTTTGTCCACTTGGTGAAAAACTTTGGGGCAAGGGAAATATTAGGAGCGTCATTATTTTGACACTGGCTGCCCAACTCATAACTTGGCCGATTTCCGCTTTAAATTTTGGCCGATTTTCAGTCATTGCACCGCTAGCAAATTTATTAGTCGTTTGGATCTTTGCCTTACTCCTCCCAGCCTTACTGATATCAACTTTCTTATCGTGGATTTGGCCCACCTTAAATATTATTTGGTTTGCCCCCTCATATTTTATGTTGCGTTATGTGAATCTAATGGGGGACTGGCTAGCAACCTGGCCTAAAGCTTGTCTGGATATGAAAATCAGCACTGAGGGTCTTATTGGGTATTATCTAATTTTAGCTCTAATATATTATATATTAAGAAAAAAAGTTGACACAAATAAGTAAATATGATTAAATATAGAATCAAAAAAGTAAATTAAAAACTTAATAAACTATATATAATGAATGATGATCGAAATTATCAGGCCAGTAAAAGTCTAATTTCAGCACTCTTTAACGATGATCTGCCTCTTGAGTTAATCGCTAAATATTTGGAAGTTCATCCCGCCACCGCGGCTGACCGTATTAAAAGAGCTAGAAAAGAATACGGCTGGACTAAAGAAGTCGCAGCTCCTCTAAAAAGTCGACCGGAAATGCTCCGGCTCTATGCCCACCTATTAAATGGTGAAGTTCTGAGAAGTGATTTAATTTCAGTTGATAAGATAAAAAAGCTCCTTAAAGAATACCTAGAGGTAAATACCATTATTAAATCAATTGACCTCGCTTGTCGTTATATGTATTCATTAACACGGCCTCAGTTTAATACCGACGTGCCGGCGGGTTGTCAGGCTTTGCTACTGGATATTTATGAAGAATCAAGATATTCCGACTTCACAGCAAACAAGGCTTGGCGAAAATATCTCGATGATATTCACACCTCGAGCCGCAAACTGCCTTCAGGCACATCGGCGATAATCGAAGATTTTATGTTCGGTTATACATACGAGACCCGATGTGAAATTGCCCCAGTCTTTACCTATTGGGTGGTTGATTTAATCAGAAAACATCTTTTGAATCCCTTAAGCCCGTATCAATTAGTAATCGTTCTCAAATATTATGGCTTTGATGCCCCAAGGAAAAGTTTGAAGATGATTGCTTATGAACTCAAAGTGAGTCCAACTACTATCGCAAATCATCTCGATGAAATTAAGAAAGGTTTTATCGAGCGTCGCCATTTGGTGGTAGCTGAAAATATCACCTGGTTGAATCACGTCTTTCGCCTAAAGGAGGCTGTAGAAAATCTTGAGAACGAATATAAAAAAGATATCGAAGAATGCGAGAAAGCAATTGATTTGCTATCTAATGTTGAAAAACAACACACCCATAAACATCTGGTGGAAAAAATGGATTTATCTGTCAGACTAATGAGTGTCTTGCGTTCGATGGAGGTTGTTTATCTTGAGGATCTTGAAAGGTTTAGCGAGACGGACTTACTTAAGTTTCGCAATGTCGGTACAAAGACCGTTCGTGAGCTTAGAGAAATGTTGAGCAACCTAAATATTAGACTTAAGATCTGATGTCCCAAAGCTTCCGCTAACCCCGGAAGCTTTTTTCTTGACTATTTGCATAATTGCTACTATATTTTGCTTAGAACCTTAAAACCTTAAATATTATGAAAAAATTTCTGAAAAAATATTGGCCATATGCTTTAGTTGTACTAAGCTATGTTCCCATTCTGTTGTTTATATTTCCATCATATGTGAAAAATGATTTTCAAATTTCACTCTATTCGTTCTTCGCCTTCGGAATGTGCATGTTTTACTCGTTTAATATTATAAAAAAATCACTGTTCGAAGAATCTGAAATGAAGAAAAGTTTAAAAATAATTTGGGGAATACTAATAACTATAAGTTTCATTGCGAGTCATCTGATCGCAATTATATTTATTATCTTTGCGTATACCAAAATTGACAGCGGGCTACTCATTGCTTGGCTTCTAGCATTCATTGTCGCAGGGTCATTGTTTATCAGTGGTCCTATAAAGGTTATCCGTTTTTTGGAAGACCAAAATTTCATTGATAAGATTTAGATTGAAGAGGGAAGGTGAAAACTAATTTCGCTAACTCTCTTTTTTTTGTATAAAAAAATACTCCACGTTAACGGAGTATTTTTAAAAGTGTAAAAAAATTACTTAGCAGCCTTTACTTTTTTGGCCACTTTAATAGTAACAGCCGCTCTCGGTGGTTTTGGTACTTTTACCTTAACATCCTTAGCCGCGGTTCTCATGCAAGAAGTACAAACTTTAATTTTCATACCATCAATATTCTTGGTTTGTAAATTAATGTCTTGTCTTTTTAAGGTTTTTATTTTAGAGTGGGAACGAGAAGCCCCTTTTGTTGAGCCGCGTCCGCACAAGTCGCAAGTTTTTCCCATATTTGTTGATCATGTATCACGCCCGCTGAAACCTTAGCCTAGGTGGCGGTTCGCGAAATCAATGATAGTTGTTATTTAGAAATCTATAAAATACTAAGACAAAGGCTTATGTATCAGAGCTAATAGTAACAAGGTTTTAAAAATTAATCAAGATGTGTTAAAATATAGTTATAAAATAATTAAATTCAACCTATGATAGAAATATTTTCCGTAATTGTACTAATATTATCTGCTACGATTCATGAGTATATGCACGGCTTCGTGGCTGACCAGTTAGGTGATCCAACGGCCAAAAATGCCGGGCGTTTGACTCTTAATCCCATAAAACACTTAGACCCAATCGGTTCCGTCATTTTGCCGTTTATCTTAGTTATTACTGGTTCGCCTTTTGTCTTTGGTTGGGCAAAACCGGTACCTTATAACCCTAACAACTTAAACGACCGGAAATATGGTGATGCTAAGGTGGCAGCGGCCGGACCATTGGCTAATTTATCGATGGCAATTATCTTCTCGATTATGTTTCGCTTCTTGGATCCGCTTAGTATGTTTGCCCAATTAGTGAGCGTAATTATTGTGGTTAATTTAGTTTTAATGATTTTTAATTTGGTACCGATTCCACCCCTTGATGGATCAAAGATTTTGGCCACTTTTTTGCCTAGTAAACTAGGAATGAAACTGATGTATATGGATGCGCGCTTAAGTATGCTTTTAGTTTTTATTTTTATATTCTTCGGTTATGGTTTAATCTGGCCAGTGGTCTATTGGTTGTTTAGATTATTTACTGGAGTCTAATATTACGCAATTAAAAAACGGCTCATTCATTATAAATGAGTCGTTTTTAATTTAGTTCAATGACATATTTATTGACAATACGTCAAGCCGCGGTCTTCGGCCTCATTTTTGACCAGGGAAGACCCTCTAATCATGAAACCTCAACTCTGTCTTCTATTGACTTATGCCAAGCTTTTTGATAAATTTAATGCACTGTTTAATAAAAAGTTATGTCCTGAGCTTTCAGGACTGTTTTATTGTTTAAAATGTAATTATTTTAAGAAAATTATGCCCACCATGAATCAACTAGTCCGAAAGGGACGCAACCCAAAGATTAGACGCCAAACGTCTTTAGCTTTGCACGTCAGCTTGGACACTCTTCATCGTAAGAAGAAGGAAACCGCCAAAGGCGCTCCATTTAAACAAGGTGTTTGTCTAAAGGTAACAACTACTACCCCAAAGAAACCAAACTCCGCTTTACGTAAAATCGCTCGTGTTAGATTGTCCAACGGTATGGAAGTTACGGCTTACATTCCTGGTATGGGTCATAACTTACAAGAACACTCCATCGTTTTAGTTAAAGGTGGAAAGACTAAAGATCTTCCTGGTGTTCGTTATAAAGTAGTTCGTGGTGTCTATGATGCGTCCGGTGTTGAAGCCAGAAGAAAGAGCCGTTCTAGCTATGGTGCTAAGAAACCAAAAGCTGGTGCTGCCGCTAAACCGGCTGGAAAGAAATAATATATATTTAATTAATTATAAAAAATTAGAGTTGCTCTAATTCATGATAGTTCTTGCTATAGCTGGTAAGAGACTACTGAAAAATTATGAGAGGTAAACAAGCTCCAAAAAGAGATATCGAAGGTGACGTGAAATACAGTGATAAGAACATCACTAAGTTTATTAATTACGTCATGTTAAGCGGTAAGAAATCAGTCGCTCAAAGAATCGTCTATGGTTCATTTGAGATTATTAAAGATAAAACTAAACAAGATCCTCGCCATGTTTTTAACAAGGCAATTAAAAAAGTTTCTCCATTAGTTGAGGTCCGCGGTAAACGCGTTGGTGGCGCTAATTACCAGGTTCCTTTTCAAGTTCGTGGAGAAAGACGTTTTTATCTTGGCTGCAATTGGATTATCAATTCCGCCGATGCTAGAAAAGGTCATTCAATGGCTGAAAAGTTAGCGGCTGAAATTTTAGATGCCAGCAATGGCGAAGGTGCAGCTGTTAGAAAACGTGATATGGTACACAAAATGGCTGAAGCCAACAAGGCTTTTGCTCATTTCTCTCGTTAATTTATAAAATACTTCTTAATATAATACTTATGCCTAGGGATTATTCTTTGGACAAAATTAGAAATATCGGTATCATGGCTCACATCGATGCCGGAAAAACTACTTTTACTGAACGTGTTTTGTTTTACACTGGTAAGAAGCACAAAATCGGTGAAGTGCACGAAGGAGCGGCTGAAATGGATTGGATGGAACAGGAGAAAGAACGCGGTATTACCATTACTTCAGCGGCGACTACTTGTTTTTGGAAACATAACAAGATCAATATTATCGATACTCCAGGGCACGTTGATTTTACCGTTGAGGTAGAACGTTCTTTGCGTGTGCTAGATGGCGCTGTTGCCGTCTTTGATGGTCAAGCTGGTGTTGAACCACAATCAGAAACCGTGTGGCACCAAGCTGATAAATATCACGTTCCACGCTTATGCTTTATCAATAAGATGGATAAAATGGGGGCTGATTTTTACATGAGTTTAAATTCGATCCGGACCCGTTTGAATCCTAATGCCGTGGCGATTCAATTGCCAATCGGCGCTGAAGATAATTTGAAAGGCGTGATTGATGTTATCGACAAGAAAGCTTACGAGTTCTCCGGAACTAACGGAGAAAATGTGGTTGAAATTCCAATTCCTGAAGATATGAAAGCTAAGGTTGATGAATTCCATAATGAATTAGTTGAAAAAGCGGTTGAGTGCGATGAAGCCACGATGGAAAAGTTTTTAAGCGGAGAAGAAGTCTCGATGGCTGAAGTAAAAGCGGCTATTAGAAAGGGTGTAATCGGAAATATGATTTACCCAGTTTTATGCGGTACCGCCTTGCAAAATATCGGCGTTCAATTTGTGCTTGATGCCGTTAATGATTATTTACCATCTCCTCTTGATGTCCCAGAACTTGATGGTATTGATATTGATGATGAAACAAAAAAATATGTCGTTAAAGCTAATGACACTGAACCTTTTGCTGGTTTAGCCTTTAAGATTGCGACCGATCCTTTTGTTGGTAAACTTTGTTTCGTGCGTGTTTACAGCGGCGTTTTAGCGGCTGGTTCATATATCGTTAATACTTCAACCGGGAACAAAGAACGTATTAGTCGTTTAGTTCGAATGCACGCTAATCATCGTGAAGAAATTAAAGAAATTTACGCTGGTGATATTGCGGCCGTTATTGGTTTAAAAAATACAACTACGGGAAATACTTTGTGCGATGAAAGCCGTCAAATGTTTTTAGAATCCATTGTCTTTCCAGAACCAGTTATTAAGATTGCCGTTGAACCTAAAACTAAAGTTGATCAAGAAAAGATGGGTGTCGCTTTAGCTCGTTTAGCCGAAGAAGATCCAACTTTTAGAGTTGAAACTGATGAGGAAACAAATCAAGTTTTAATTTCGGGTATGGGCGAACTTCACCTTGATATTATTGTTGATCGGATGAGACGTGAATTCGGCGTTGAAGCTAACGTTGGTAACCCACAAGTTTCCTATCGTGAAACAATTACAAAAACAGCTGAAGCCCAAAATAAATATGTTAAGCAGTCAGGTGGACGCGGTCAATATGGTGATTGTACTTTGCGCGTTATGCCGCAGGAAGATCCGTCCAAAGGTTTTGAATTTATTGATGAAGTTAAAGGTGGGGCTATCCCACGTGAATATATTCCAGCCATTGAAAAGGGCGTTAAGGAAGCCTTGCTTTCTGGTGGTGTCGCTGGTTATCCAATGGTTAACGTCAAAGTTGCTGTAACCGATGGTTCTTACCACGAAGTTGACTCTTCCGAAATCGCCTTTAAAATGGCAGCTATTTTCGCTTTCCGGGATGCTTGCGCCAAAGCTGGTCAGGCACTTCTTGAACCAATCATGAAAGTTGAAGTGACTACTCCGGAAGAATACATGGGTAACATCATTGGTGACTTAAATGCTAAGCGCGGACAGATTGAAGAAATGGGTGATCGTCCGATTAACATTAAAGTTATTAAGGCTAAAGTGCCGTTGGCGGAAATGTTTGGCTATTCCACATCACTTCGTTCGATGTCTCAGGGCAGAGCTAATTATTCCATGGAATTTTCTCATTATCATGAAGTACCAAGAAATATCTTAGAGACTATTAAAGAAAAGAATGGCAAATAATAATTACGAGAATATAAATTTTGGCGATACTAGGCTTGATCCTAAACCAGAGTCTGAGAGTGGTCCAATTAATTATCAAGATAAGTTGACCCAAGATGCCAAGGAGCGAGGAAACGAATTTAATTTCATTACTCCGGAAATATTATTGCGTCCTGAAGATTTGCCGACAAAAGTAAACTGGAATATATTTTCTGATGATTTAAATGATTCTCAGAAGACAGAGATTGAATTAAGTTTTTCGAGTCTTACTCAATTTTTAGCCAGTCCGATTTTTACCGATTCATTTTCTGAAGATCATTATGGTCGACGAGACTGGGAGAAGAAATATCTAAACGACTTAAGTAAAGAAGAATCAGATATCTATAAATCAAATCGTTTAAGACTTAACCTTGCCATTCAATTAGTGTACTTTATTATTATCTATCATGACTTGTTTAAGCCGGATGCTGCAAAATACTTAGACTCTTTGGCGAGCCGTTTTCCTGAAGAAATTTTAAACGGGGTTAAGTATGGACAGTTAGGCGATGAGGATAAGATAAAAGTGATCAATGGTTTATCGAATATATATAAAGACGCCGTTGAGTTTATCGGTGCACCGGAGCTGACAGAAAATTAATTTAAAACTATGTTTCCCGAGCAGCTTAAGAAAATTTTAAATTTAATTAAGAAAACCGGCGACAAGGTGATTATTTATAATGAGAATGAACCGGAGAGCGCTTTTGCGCTCATGAACCTGGATGAATACGAAAAAATGGCCGCTGGGACTGATAAACTAGATAATACCCCCGTAATTGCTGATAATCAAGATTTGACAGCCGATGATTTAACTGATAGAATAAATTGCGATATCTCGACGTGGAAAAATCAAGAAAATAGTCCGTATTTGGCGGAAGAAAGTAAGTCGAGAAATCCGTGGGCAATTCCGGCTAAAATCAAGAATGGCGCCCAAAAAGTTGAATAGTTTTTATTTAATTTATAATAAAATAATTAATTTACATCGGCTGGTTTCCTCTTTGAAGGAAAAAACCCCTATTGGGGGCCGTACACAAACAAAATGGCAGAAAAATTTGATCGTTCCAAACCTCATGTCAACATTGGTACTATTGGCCACGTTGACCACGGAAAAACTACCTTAACAGCGGCTATTTTAGCTGTATGTAATGCCCATGGCATGAAGGCTAGTCACAAAAATGTTAATGATATTGATAACTCTCCAGAGGAAAAAGCTCGTGGTATTACTATTGCGACTTCTCATCAAGAGTACGAAACTGAAGCTAGGCATTATGCTCACGTTGACTGTCCTGGTCATGCCGATTATGTTAAAAACATGATTACTGGTGCGGCTCAAATGGATGGTGCTATCTTAGTGGTAGCGGCGACTGATGGCCCTATGCCTCAAACTCGTGAACACATTTTACTTGCTCGTCAGGTTGGTGTTCCTTATATCGTTGTTTTCTTAAACAAATGTGATATGGTTGAAGACAAGGAATTGATTGACCTTGTTGAAGAAGAAATTCGTGATTTACTTAAGAAATATGAATTTCCAGGAGACACTACTCCAATTATCCGTGGTTCCGCTCTAAAGGCTTTGGAAAACCCAACTGGTCCAGACGCTCAACCAGTCTTAGATTTATTGAAAGCCGTTGATGAATACATCCCAACTCCAGTTCGTGATGTTGATCATGCTTTCTTAATGCCAATTGAAGATATCTTTTCAATCGAAGGCCGCGGTACAGTAGTTACCGGTAGAATCGAAAGAGGTATTGTTAAAGTTGGTGAAGAAGTTGAAATTGTTGGTTTAATGGATACTAAAAAATCCGTTGTTACCGGTATTGAAATGTTTAACAAGTCTTTAGACCAAGGACAAGCTGGTGACAATGCCGGTTTACTTCTTCGCGGTACTAAAAAGACTGAAGTTGAACGTGGACAAGTTCTATGTAAACCAGGAGCAATCACTCCACACACTGAATTTGAAGCTGAAACTTACATCTTATCTAAAGATGAAGGTGGTCGTCACAAACCTTTCTTTAAAGGTTACAAACCACAATTCTACATCCGTACAACTGATGTAACTGGTGAAGTTGAATTACCAGAAGGTACTGAAATGGTTATGCCTGGAGATACAATTAATTTTAAGGTTAAATTAATTTCCCCAGTGGCTTTAGAAGAAAAACAGAGATTTGCTATTCGTGAAGGTGGTCGTACTGTCGGCGCCGGCGTGGTGGTAAAAATCATTAAATAAGTACATCGGCCTACTCTCTCCGCCACTCTGGATGAAGAGGGTGGGCCAATTGTGTTTATTTTAAACAAAGCCGAAGTGTTTTAAGTCTTCAAAGTTTACGAGCTATTTTAAAAGTATATACGTTTGACTCGCGTATCAAAAAATAGTCTACTTTTGACTTTACATGGGGGCAAGATATTATGTCTGAAAACAAAAAAGAAGAGTTCAAGCAAAGAATTCGCATTAAAATTAAGGCGTTCGATCACAAAATCATTGATCAGTCCACAAAGACGATTGTTGAAACTATTGAACGTAGCGATGCCCAATTTTTCGGTCCAATCCCACTTCCTACTGAAAAGAGAAAGTACACGGTAAACCGATCAACTTTTGTGCATAAAGACGCTAGAGACCAGTACGAAATGAGAATTCATAAACGCATTATTGACATCGTCGATCCAAATGCCAAGACTATCGAAGACTTAACTAGCTTAAATCTTCCAGCGGGTGTTGACGTCGAGATAAAAATGCAGTAAACTAAAGTAGTAATTTTATACAAGAATAGGGTCTAAGGAAGTTCGAATAACTCTTCACAAGCGTGAAGATAGTGTTTGAGCGAAATTAACCTGAAAACACGGAGGTAGGCAGTCGAATATAAACAAAAATCCCTTTATTAATACAAAGATTTGTTTTGTTATTTTGGCTGGTCTAAATACCAGTTTTTTTGTTTTAAAAACAATATGAAATTTATCCTAGGAAAAAAAATGCAAATGACCCAGATTTGGGCAAACGACAAGGTGATGGCCGTCACTCCGGTTTTGGCTGGACCTTGCACCGTTACACAGGTTAAGACTAAAGAGACCGATACTTATGATGCTCTTCAGGTAGCCTTTGGTAATAGAAAAGAAAAGAATATCAAGAAACCGCAAATTGGCCACTTTAAGGCGGCTGGTGTTAAGCCAACCAAGGTTCGTGAGTTACGAGCCACCGTTAAAGACGCTAAGGTCGGTGATGTGATTACGGTTGGAACTTTTGAAGCTGGAGATACCATTGATGTTACCGGTACTTCCAAGGGAAAAGGTTTTCAAGGTGTCGTTAAACGTCATCATTTTGCTGGTGGTCGCAAATCTCATGGTAACAAAGATCAACTCCGTATGGGTGGATCCGTTGGTGCTAAGGGACCAGCTCACATTTTCAAAAACATGAAAATGCCTGGCCGCATGGGCAACGAAAGAGTCACTGTGAAGAATTTGGAAATCGTGAAGATTGACGAAGAAAATAATTTATTATTTGTTAAAGGTGCGGTTCCTGGCGCGATTAATGGTTTTGTTATCATTAAAGGCCAAGGTGAACTTAAATTTAATATCCCAGCCGTTGAAACTCCAGTAATTGAAGAAGTTATCGAAGAAGCACCGGTTGCCCCAGAAGTTGTTGAAGAAGCGATTGTCGAAGAAACTCCAATCGTAAGCGAAGTTGTTGAAGCACCAGTCGAGGCTCCGGTCGAAGCAGCGTCTCAAATCACTGAAGAAATTCCAACCGAAACTGAAGCCGTTGTGGCTGAAGTCCCAGAAAGCAAATAAAAGTTATAAAGATATAAGTGAAAAACTATGAAAATTAAAGTTTATAACCAAACAGCTGAACTAGTTCATGAATTGGAATTATCTGAAAAAATATTCGGTGTTAAATCTAACCCTGAATTATTGCATCAAGCAGTGGTTACTCAGATGGGCAATGAACGTCAAGTTTTGGCTGATACAAAAGACCGCAGCGAAGTTCGCGGTGGTGGTAAAAAACCTTGGAAACAAAAGGGAACCGGACGCGCTCGTGTCGGTTCATCCCGCTCTCCAATTTGGAAAGGCGGCGGTGTCACCTTTGGTCCAACTAGCGACCGAAATTTCTCCAAGAAAATTAATAAGAAAATGAAGCAGAAAGCGATATTTATGGCTTTGTCCGATAAATTAGCTAACGGCACTTTAGTGGTTCTAGAAGATTTAAAAATGGAAGAATTTAAGACTAAGAAGTTTAACGAAGTTTTAACAGCTGTTGAAACCAAGATCTTAAATACTGACCGCCGAAACATTTTAGTTATCAATGATACCAAAGATGAAAAGGTTAAATATTCTGCTAGAAACTTAAAGGGTACAGAAATTATTAACTTGGAAAATATCAATATTGTTGAACTTTTAAAGTATAAAAACCTCCTTCTGACTGAATCAGGTGTTAAAACTTTAGAAGAGCGATATAAATAATAGACAATCAATATGGCTATAATTGGAAATAAAAAAACTACTGACACTAAAGATACTCCAGCTAAAAAGACAGTTGCTCCTAAGGAAGCAAAGTCAGAAAGCATGAAGGATCTTTATAGTGGAAAATCGGAGACCGCTAGCGGCAAGAAAGAGTCGACTTCTAAATTTGATGGTGCTCATCGGGTTTTAATTCGTCCTCTGATTACTGAAAAGGCTGCCAATTTTGGCATTTTGAATAAATACGCTTTCGTTGTTACGGGCCAGTCAAATAAATTGGAAGTCGCTAAAGCGGTTTATGCCGTCTACGGCGTTAAGCCAACGGCAGTCAATATCGTTTGTGTTAAGGGTAAAGCCGTGACTAGAGGTCGAATCAAGGGTCGCCGAAGTGACCTTAAAAAAGCGATTGTGACTTTAAAGAAAGGCGATACAATCAAGATTTACGAAGGCGTTTAAAATATTAATTTGAAACTTTAGCAATATACGTATGGGAATCAAAAAAGTAAAACCAACAACTCCCGGTCGCAGACTAGCAACGTTTGACGATTTTGCCGATATAACCAAATCAAAACCAGAGAAAACTTTGATCGTGATTAGAAAGCAAAAAGGCGGTCGTAATTGTAACGGTAAAATAACCGTAAGACATCAAGGTGGTGGCGTTAAACGCTTTATCAGAATTATCGATTTCAAGAGAGATAAGTATGGTATTCCAGCCACTGTCGCTTCGATTGAATATGATCCAGGCCGCGGTGCCAGAATTGCTTTACTTAATTATGCTGATGGCGAAAAAAGATATATCATCGCTCCAGTTGGACTAGTGGTTGGCGATAAGATCGTCAGCGCCAAAGAATTAATTGAAATCAAAGTCGGCAACGCTATGCCAGTTCAATTTATTCCAGCTGGTGTCGCTATCCATAACATTGAGTTAATTGCTGGTCTTGGCGGTAAAATCGCTAGAGGCGCCGGTAACAGTGCTTATGTCATGGGTGTCGAAGGTAAATATGCTCAGATTAAGATGCCATCGGGTGAAATCAGATTAGTAAAGAAAGAATGTTTATGTACTATCGGCCGAGCGAGCAATCCTGACTTACGCCACATTACTTTAGGTAAAGCTGGCCGCAGTCGTTTACTGGGTATTCGTCCAACCGTTCGTGGTACTGCGATGAATCCTAATGCTCATCCACATGGTGGTGGTGAAGGTAAACAGTCAATCGGTTTACGTTATCCGAAGACTAAGTGGGGCAAACCAGCTCTTGGTGTTAAGACCAGAAAGAAGAGCTCATCTGATAAACTTATTGTAAAGCGCCGCGCTAAACGAAAATAATTTAAATAAGCAAAATATTATGTCGAGAAGTTTGAAAAAAGGACCATATATCAATCCTCGCATCCTGAAACACGTTTTGGCTTTAAAGCCTGGCGATAAGACTATTCTTAAAGTTTGGGATCGAGCTTGTTCTGTCACTCCAGAAATGGTGGGACTAACTATTGGTGTCCACAATGGTAAAACCCATTTTCCGGTTTACATCGTGGAAAACATGGTAGGACACTGCTTAGGTGAATTTGCCGCAACCCGAAAGTTTATCGTTCATGCTGGTAAGGTCGCTAAAGCTCAAGCTAAAGCAAAAGGTAGTAAATAAGAAGCATTAAGTTCAAAAAATTTATGGAAATTAAAGCCAGTTTAAATGATTTGAGAATGTCGCCTCGCAAAGTGCGATTAGTTATCGACTTGATTCGAAAGATGCCAGTTGATGCGGCTTTAGCTCAACTCAAATTCACTAATAAATTAGCCACCGAACCGGTAGCCAAGATGATTGAATCTGCTATTGCTAACGGTATTAATACTTACGGACTAGATAGAAATAACTTATTTGTTAAAACTATCACATCTGATGAGGGAACAACTTTAAAACGTTGGATGCCTAAAGCTCATGGTCGCGCGACGGTTATTCGTAAACGCGGGGCTCATGTCATGGTCGTCCTTGGTGAAATTGCTGATTCCGGAAAACACGAAAAGAAGGTAGTTAAGACTGACGCTCCGGTTAAATTATCCGATTTAGCTAAAGAAGCTGAAAGCAAGACTGCCAAAACATCAAAGAAGAAAGATGCTGACGAAGACAAGACTACCATTAAGGCCAAGACCCAAAAAGATGCTCCAGAAAAAGGTTTTGCCGCTAAAGTTTTCCGCCGCAAGGTTGGTTAATCGTTAATTACTTTCATATATTAAATTGTAACATGTCATCCTATGGGTAAAAAAGTAAATCCAAAAATATTTCGAATGGGAATAACCAAAAGCTGGGATTCTATTTGGTTTGAAAGCGGCAAAAATTATATCAAGAATGTCGCCCAAGATATCGCAGTTAGACGCTTTCTCATTAAAGAATTTAAGGAAGCCGGTGTTGATAAAGTTGAAATTATCCGCAGTTTAAATCGCATTCAAGTTGATTTATGGACTGGTAAACCTGGTCTACTAATCGGCCGCGGTGGTAATGGCGTCGAAGAGTTAAAGAAAAAGTTACATACTAAATTTCTTAAAACTTTCCGCATTGGTGAAATCACTTTAAATATTAAAGAAGTGAGTCGCCCAGGTCTTTCCGCTCAAATTGCTGTTCAAACCATAACCCTTGAAATCGAGAAACGGATTCCTTTCCGTAAGGTGATGAAGCAAGCGATTTCGAGAATCGAACGCTCTGGTGCTGAAGGTGCCAAGGTAGTTATCGGCGGTCGTTTAAACGGCGCTGAAATTGCTCGAACTGAAAAATTAACTTGGGGCAGAGTACCGCTTAATACTTTGCGCGCGGATATTGATTACGCTCGCGGTGCCGCTCATACTAGTTATGGTGCTATCGGTATTAAAGTTTGGGTTTATAAAGGCGAAGTATTTGAAAAAGAAAAAGAGGCTGCTTTTAAAAGCACTCGCTAATCTAATTTAACCCTAGAAAAATAATATTCCACGATATATATGTTAATGCCAAAAAAAACTAAATTCCGTAAAGACCATAAGCGACGTCGAGGTGGCAAAGCTACTAGAATGTTGACCGTGGCTTTTGGTAGCTATGGTTTAAAAGCGCTTACTCCTTGCTGGGTAACCTCTCGTCAGATTGAATCCGCCAGACGCGTAATGACTAAATATGTAAAGAAGACTGGTAAGATTTGGATCCGTATTTTCCCTGACAAACCAGTTACCGCTCACGGTGGGGAACTCCCGATGGGTAAAGGTAAAGGAGCCGTCGACTACTACGTCGCGATTGTCAAACCTGGTACCGTTATGTTTGAAATGGATGGAATCGATGAGGCAACTGCCCATCAAGCCATGATGCTGGCCGCTCACAAACTACCACTTAAATGCGCATTTGTTACCAAAACTAACGTTTAATCAGTTTCAATAATATGGAAATAAAAGAACTTATAACTAAGACAAAGCCAGAACTTGCTAAAATGCTAGCTGAGTCTCAAGAGAAATTGCGTGAATTGCGTTTCAAAGACTCGAACAAACAATTAAAAAATGTTCGTTCGATTAGAGTCTTGAAGCAAGAAATTGCTCGCATTAATACCTTGTTAAGTAAGAAAGATTAATTTTAATAAATATGGCCGAAAAAAAACAAGTTAAAAAAGTAGTGCCTGCTGAAAAAAAAGTTACTCCAGAAGTAAAAGCAGTTGTGCCTACTGAGACGAAAGTGGCTAAAGCGATTATTCGCCGCCGATTTTCTGGCGTTGTCGTTTCTGATAAGAGCGACAAAACTATCGTCGTCAAGGTCGACACTGTAAAAATCCATCCAAAATATAAGAAACGCTATACTCAAAGCCAAAAATATAAAGTTCACGATGAAAAGAATGAATTTAAGGCGGGGGATAAAGTCAGTTTCGTGGAATGCCGCCCACTGAGCCGCGACAAGCGCTGGAGAGTTGTTAAGTAATAAGTATTTTTTGCTTCTATTAAGAAGCTTATAAAATAGACTAAAAGTATGATTCAAGTTCAAAGCAGAATGAAAGTAGCCGACAACTCCGGAGCCAAAGAAGTGATGTGTATCAGAGTTTTGGGCGGTTACAAAAAAAGATATGCCCATGTTGGCGATATTATTGTGGCGTCTGTAAAATCAGCCGCACCGCATGCCGCTATTAAAAAAGGCGATATCATTAAAGCCGTTATTGTTAGAACTAAGAAAGAAATTCGTCGCGTTGATGGTTCTTACTTACGTTTTGATGACAATGCTTGCGTGGTTATTATCGACCGAGATAAAAAGGATCCAAAAGGAACTAGAATCTTTGGTCCAGTCGCCCGTGAGATACGTCGCGAGGGATTTATTAAAATCGCGTCCTTGGCCCCTGAGGTGCTCTAATGTTTTAAGATCTAAATTAAACAAAGTTTATGAATATTAAGAAAAATGACAAAGTTGAAATACTTGCCGGTAAGGACAAGGGAAAGAGCGGCAAAATTTTGCAATCTTTGCCTCGCGATAACCGAGTCAGCATTGAAGGCTTAAATTTGCTAATCAAGCATTTACGTCCTCGACGTGATGGTGAAAAAGGCCAACGCATTGAATTCCCAGCGTTTATCAACGCTTCTAATGTAGCTTTAATCTGTCCAAAATGCGGTAAGAAAACTCGTGTCAGCCATAAGATTGTCGAGCAGAACGGTAAATCCAAGAAATATCGAAGCTGTAAGAAGTGTCAGGAAATCATTGAATAATCAATCTAAAAAAGATTAAATAATATGAGACTAAAAGAAAAATATCAGAAAGAAATTATTCCGCAGCTAAAAGAAAAAATTGGCTATAAGAATGAGCGCAATGTTCCTCACTTGCAAAAAGTGGTTTTAAACATCGGCTTTGGTAAATTCTCAAAAGAGAAGGAATACATCGCTAATGTTGAAAAAGGATTGACGAGAATTAGCGGACAGAAAGTTGTCTTCACTAAGGCTAAGAAATCCATCTCCGCTTTTAAGATTCGTGAAGGAATGGTTATCGGTTCAATGGTGACGATTCGCGGCGACCGGATGTACGATTTTATTGAGAAATTGGTCGGCATTACTTTTCCTCGCGTTCGAGATTTCCGCGGTATCAGCGACAAGACTATTGATAATATGGGCAACATAACAATCGGATTTAAAGATTACTCATGTTTCCCGGAAATAAAAGTCGAAGATATTGATACGATTTACGGTCTTGAAGTTTCAATTGCCACTTCTGCAAAGAATCGTGAGGAAGGTTTAGAGCTTTTTAAATTAATCGGCTTTCCCTTTAAGAAGTAGGGTAACATTTAGATAATTAAACGTCGATTCGTTATAACGGAAAGACACATGAATATATGGCTAGAAAAGCATTAATTGCCAAAGCAAAATTAAAACCAAAATTTACTACCAGAAAAATAAATCGTTGTTGGCGTTGTGGCCGTAATCACGGTTATATGCGCGATTTCGGTTTATGCCGCATTTGCTTTAAAGAATTAGCGGATAACGGAGATTTACCGGGTATTAAGAAATCAAGTTGGTAAACTTAATACAATTATTTAGAAAAAAGTAATAAAGAAATAAATTCTATGACAGATCCAATCGCAGACATGTTCACTCGCATAAGGAACGCTTCTGCCGTTAAAAAATCCGAAACTTTAATGCCAATGAGCAAACTCAAATACGAAATCGCTAAGATTTTGGAAAGAGAGGGCTGGATTAAAGGTGCAGAAGTAATAGCGGGCGGTTTAAATGCCAGACGCAGCAGTTTTGATGAGTTAAAGATCTCCTTGAAATATCAGAAAAGTGGTAAACCGCATTTAAGTGTAATCAATCGCGTTAGCCGACCGGGCCTACGTGTTTACGTCGACAAGGATAATATCCCGACGGTTTTAAATAACTTCGGTATCGCAATTATCTCAACTTCCAAAGGTTTAATGACCAATAAAGAAGCGAAGATGCAAAAGATCGGCGGCGAAGTTATTGGTGAAATTTATTAATTAGTCATTTCATACCTATATGTCACGTTTAGGAAAATTACCAATTATTTTACCGGCTGGAGTTACTGTCACTTTAAGTGGCCAAACTTTAACCGTGAAAGGTCCGAAAGGAGAATTAAAACAAGATTTCAATACTGATATCGTGGTTACGATTGAAGAAACCCAAATCGTTGTTTCAAAAAATGAAAATGGGTCTAAAAAGGCTGGCGCGATGTGGGGTCTGTACCGCACTTTGTTCGCTAACATGGTTGAAGGAGTTTCAACCGGCTTTGTCAGAAAACTCGAGATCAACGGCGTTGGTTACCGAGCTAATGTCAGCGGCAGCAAGCTAAATATGGCTTTAGGCTTTTCACACCCAATTGAATTTGAATTACCGGCAGGAATTTCCGCCTCAGTCGAAGGCAATATCATTACCTTAAACGGATATGACAAAAAACTGATCGGAGAAACAGCCGCCAGAATCCGAAAGATTAGAAAACCAGAACCTTATAAAGGTAAAGGCGTTAAATACGTGGAAGAAGTTTTACGCAGAAAGGCTGGTAAATCGGCTTCTAAAGGTAAATAAAATTCTAAAATTTACAAATAACATCTAAAGTATGGATAAGAATAAAATAAAAACAGAACGACAAGATAGACGTCACGGCCGAGTCCGCGCTAAGGTTAGCGGTACCGCTCTTCGTCCACGATTATCAGTTTTTCGCTCCAATCGCGGCATGTTTTTGCAGTTGATTGACGATGTAAGCGGCCAAACTTTAGTTTCAGCCAAGACTCAAGAATTAAAGACAGCTGGCGCTAAGACCGAAAAATCTTTAGAATTAGGAAAGTTGTTGGCTGAAAAAGCTAAGGCTAAGAACATTAGTTCAGTAGTTTTTGATCGCGGTTGCTATAAATATCATGGCCGTGTTAAAGCGGTGGCTGATGGTGCGCGTGAAGGTGGTCTTCAGTTTTAATTTAGTTTAACGTTTTAATAAATATGTCTGACGAAAAAAAGGTTATAAATAACAATCAAGCAGCTAAACCAAGTTCAGCTGCCGGAACTGTAGCCAAAGATATCTATGGCGGCGCTTCAAAACCTGGTGGATACCAAGGTAATAAAGGCGGCCAAGGTGGTCAAGGTGGCGGCAATCAGGGTGGCAATCGTGGTCCTCGTCGTGGCGGTAATGACCGTGGTCGCGAGGCATCTCGTGATGAATTTGAACAACGCATTTTGGATATCGCTCGCGTAACTCGTGTTATGGCCGGTGGTAAAAGAATGAACTTCCGCGCTTGTATCGCTATCGGCGATAAGAAGGGCAAGGTTGGCGTTGGTTTAGGCAAGGGTGCTGATGTTACAATGGCGGTTAACAAAGCGGTTAATCATGCCAAAAAAGATATGATTACGGTTGAAACGATTAATGACACGATTACTCATGAAGTTCACCACCGAGAAGGCGCGGCCAAACAATTATTTAAACCAGCTCGCAGCGGTAAAGGGATTATTGCAGGAGGCGTAGCTCGCGTAATTTTAGAATTAGCGGGTATCAAGAACGTCACCAGTAAACAATTAGGGACCAATAATAAAATTAATAATGCCCGTTGTACTATCGAAGCCTTACGATCATTACGTCCAGCTGATAAGACAGCTAAAAAAGAAAAGGCAGCGGTTAAGACCGAAGAAGTAAGCGAAACTGCCAAGTAAGAAAAATATAGCGAAGGTCTGGGTTAAGAAATTATTCAGGCTAGCATAATTTATAAAGTAATTTTTTCCATATGTTACAACTTAGTGAAATCCAAAAGGCCAAAGGCAGTTCAAAGACAAAAAAACGCGTCGGTCGCGGTAATTCTTCCGGCCATGGTACTTACAGTACCCGCGGTCTTAAAGGACAGAAATCTCGTTCCGGTGTTTCCGGTTTGAAGCGATTAGGTATGAGAATGCAATTACTGCAGACTCCAAAATCTCGCGGTTTTAAATCTCAAAAACAGAAAAATCAGGTTATTTCTATCAAAGCGATTAATAATAACTATAAGGACGGAGAAATCGTAAGTAAAGATACTTTAATGGAAAAAGGTTTGATTTTGAAGAAAGGTGTACCAGTCAAAATCTTAGGTAAGGAAAAATTAACTGTTAAGGTTACAGTTGAAGGTCTTAAGATGAGCGAATCGGTCGCTACTCAATTAAAATAAAGTTGAAGGCGGCAACTTGCCGTCTTTCTCGTAATTAGCCTTTATATAAACTTATATGTTTGATAAATTAGTCCAAATTTGGAAAGCCAAAGATTTGCGTAACAGCATCCTCTTTGTTTTAGTTATGTTAGTCATTTTTCGGCTAGCGGCCCACATTCCGATTCCAGGAGTTGATACGGTCGGGCTTAAAAATTTCTTCGATAATAACCAGGCCTTAGGCTTTGTTAACGTTTTTTCTGGCGGTGGTATGGAAAATTTTTCCATCATCATGATGGGTATCGCTCCTTACATCACGTCATCGATTATCTTTCAATTACTGGCGATGATTATTCCGAAACTTGAAGAAATGCAAAAGGAAGAATCCGGACGCCAAAAAATAAATATGTGGACCCGTTATGCAACCGTACCTTTAGCCTTAATGCAGGCTTTTGGGATGATCAGTTTATTGCGTCAATCGAAAGCGATTAATATTTCGTCTTTCTCTGGTTTTGAAATGGCCAGCATGTTGATTACAATTACCGCTGGTACCATCTTCTTAATGTGGATTGGTGAGTTAATTAGTGAAAAGAAGATTGGTAATGGTATTTCCTTACTCATCTTTGCCGGTATTATTTCCAGTTTGCCGCAGCACGTCGGCCAAGCTTTTCAGACTTTTGATCAGGTTCAAATATTTGCCATCGTCGCTTTTATTTTAGTGGCGATTTTAACGGTCGTCGGTGTGGTTATTATTAACGAAGGCCAACGCAATATTCCAGTTCAGTATGCCCGTCAAATCAGAGGTAACCGCGCTTATGGTGGAACCAATTCTCATTTGCCGCTTCGGGTTAATATGGCTGGCGTTATTCCGATTATCTTTGCGATTTCCGTCGTGATGTTTCCCCCAATGATTGCTCAGTATTTTCAGCACGCTAAGACCGCTTGGATTGCTAATTTTTCCACTTGGACGATTCAAATTTTTAATGACCAATTAATTTATGCGGTTATTTATTTCTTGTTAGTTTTTGTCTTTACTTATTTTTATACCGAAGTTATTTTCCATCCGGAGCAAATCGCCGAAAATCTTCAGAAGCAAGGCGGCTTCATTCCTGGCATCCGTCCTGGTAAGCACACCAGTGATTATCTATCCAAAACGACTTACAAGATTATCTTGATTGGTGCTTTATTTTTAGCTCTGATTGCGGTGCTGCCATTAGTGGTTAAAGCTTTTACCGGCATCCAGTCACTGGCTATCGGCGGTACCAGCATCTTGATTGTCGTATCGGTGGTCATCGAAACTGTTAAGCAGATTCAGGCGCAACTCACCATGAGAGAGTACGACGGCTCATAATTTTAACGCAATTCTGTTATTAAATTCCGCCAAATTGGCGGAATTTTTGTTTGACGAAGAGGCCTATTTTGCGCTAAACTTTTAGAGTAATAATTAAAAGAATCCATATGACAATGCCAGATTTTTTGAATAAAGTGCATGATCGTAATATCGACCACGAACATCTTCGCCGGGCTTTTTTTGAGCTGATGCACCCGAGCTATGCTTTTCAGAATCTCAGTGAAACGGACCGGGCATTTATTTATGATTTAATTTTGAAACATCGTGACAAATTATTTCAAAATCTTCATCCGACCGAAACCGAGATTGATCATGAATACTATAGCATTTGGGAAAAACGTTTAGCTTTGGGGCTCTTAGAAAACGATTTAAAAATCATTAAAGAAATCCTTCATTCATTTAAGGCCAATTAATTATGGGCATATTTAATATCTTAATCGTTGTTCTCGGTCTTTGTGTTTTTGAAATAGTGAGCAGCGTTGATAATGCGATTGTTAACGCCCACGTTTTAAAAACGATGTCGGATAAATATCGCAAGATTTTTTTATTCTGGGGCTTATTGTTTGCGGTGTTTGCGGTTCGTGGGTTATTGCCGTTTATTATTGTTTGGATTGCCAATCCAAACCTATCGATTGTCCAAGTTGTGACCTCGACTTTTTCTGGCGACGCCACGGTAATGGCATCACTGGCCAAATCGAAACCAATGCTCCTGCTTGGCGGTGGCATCTATCTATTATTTGTTTTTTTATCTTGGTTGTTTATGGAAGAAAAAAAATACGCTTTTTTAGCTGAAGGCTTTATTCATCGTCAAGGAGTTTGGTTCTATGCGATTGCCTCATTTCTAACTACGGCTTTGGTTTATATATCCTTGAAACATGATCCAATCTTAGCTCTAGCCGCCACCATCGGGGTCTCCGCCTATTTTTTAACTGATGGCTTCAAGAAGAATGCCGAGGAGCAGGAAAAAAAGTTAATGAGCGGTCACATGAGTGCGTGGTCAAAGATTATATATTTGGAAGTGCTCGATGCCTCTTTCTCAATTGATGGCGTCATTGGAGCCTTTGCTTTCACCATGAGTGTTCCTTTAATTATTTTAGGAAATGGTTTGGGGGCTTTCGTGGTTCGAGAATTTACGGTTCGCGGGATTGATTTAATCGCTAAGTTCGCCTATTTAAAAAATGGGGCGATGTATTCGATTGGTGTCTTGGGCGGCATTATGATACTTGAGGCATTTGGCAATGAATATCCTTTCTGGTTGGCGCCGCTTAGCACTTTTACCTTTCTAAGTCTTTTCTTGTTCTTATCCATCAGATATAACAAAAAAGAATTGGCTAAATAATATTAATATGGTTTATATAAAGAATCCTGAAGAAATTAGAATCATCCGTGAAGGCGGACGAATTTTGTCGCGCATTTTGCAAGAAATGATTCACGAAGTAAAGCCCGGCGTTTCAACTTTGGCTTTAGAAAATATCTTAGTTAAAAGGATTGCCGAGGCGGGAGGTCGTCCGGCCTTTAAGGATTACGATATGGGTGATGATATTTTATTTCCCTCAGCTTTATGCGCCTCAATTAATGATGAAGTAGTTCATGGGACCGCAATTCCGGGACGATTATTGAAGTCTGGCGACATTATTGATTTAGATATCGGTATGGAATGGCCAGTTGATACCAGAGTTAGGAAACAGGTCAAAGCACCAATTAATAAATTTTCCGATGGCGGTGGATTCTATACTGATATGTGCGTGACCGTGGCCGTTGGTAAAGTTAGTACGGAAGCTAAAAAGTTACTCAAAGTTACTCGGGAATGTTTGGAAGCCGGCATCGCTCAGGCTAAACCGGGCAACACTTTAAATGATATTGGGAAAACAGTTCAGTTTATCGCGGAAACTCATGGCTATGGCGTGGTTCGTGATTTAGTGGGGCACGGTGTTGGCTATCAAGCCCATGAAGATCCTAATGTTTTTAATTACGCGATTCCTCAAAAATCATCAGAAAATATTGTGTTAGAAGTTGGTATGGTAATTGCTATTGAACCGATGATTAATGCCGGTACCTGGAAAGTAAAAACTGCCAAAAATAATTTTACAGTTTTAACGGCCGACAATTCACTTAGTGCGCATTTTGAACATACGGTCGCGATTACCGAAAATGGTCCGGAAATACTCACGAAATAATTTTATGGAAAAATATTTAGGCGTCGATTGGGGCTCGAAACGAATTGGATTAGCCACGGCCGATGAAGAAACCGGCCTGTCTTTACCACTGGGAACCGTCTCTGATTTAGCTGGTCTACTGCAGACAATTGATGACGAAGAAATTACCAAGATAATTATTGGTCGGCCTTATCAAATGGCCAGCCTGGAACACACTATTAACCCCGTTTATTTAAAATTTTTAGACTTATTAAAAAATCAGACCAGTATTCCGGTAATTGAAATCGATGAAAGACTTAGCAGTTTGGCGGCTGATGCTTTGGGTGGACCGAAAAAAATGCGCGCCGGACGCGACGAAATTGCCGCCGCTTTAATTTTACAAAATTATATTGATCGGATATGACCGAAAGTCAGTCAAGCGAGGCCTTAATTATCAGACGTAACGACTGGCGTGAAAACGACAGTCGCGTTGTTTTGTATACTCGAAAATTTGGTAAATTATCTTTAGTGGCTCGAGGTGCTAAAAAATTACGCTCCAAAATTGCTGGTCACATTGAACCGATATCGTTAGTTGATATAATGATTTTAAAAGGACGAGCCTATGATTATTTAGGCAGCGCGATTGTTAAAAAGGCCTATCTAAATATCAAAAGCGATTTGAACGCACTGTATTTTGTCGGGGCGGCTCTAGCTTTATTTGATTCTCAGGTTAAAGAAGAAGCGGTCGATGACGAACTTTTTAACTTTTTTATATCTTGGTTGGATACGGTCGATGATTTATTAATTTCGCCGCTTACTAAAGATGACGGGGAATTATTATATAATTATTTTGCTGTTCGTTTGTTTTCAATTTTAGGTTACCGCCCTGAACTTTATCACTGTTTAGAGTGTCATAAAAAAATTGAACCGGGAGCAAATTATTTTAACTTACGGCAAGGAGGACTTATTTGCGCTGACTGTCTCACGGTCAATCAGAACAAATATTTACCTAATGAACTGATGGCGGTTTCGGATAATTGCATTAAATTATTTAGAGTCTATAGTGAGTCTTCTCAGTACCAGATGATTAAGACTAATCCGATCCTGATCAGGGAACTGAGTCGCCTAATAAAGGCCTTTATTGAGTTTAATTAGGGTGATTTAGCCAGTATTTATGGGCTTTTTCTTATGTTGACAGAAATCTAGCTTTATGCTAGATTTTTTAGATAAATATAGTAAATTCACAATTTAAAAGATATAAGTCATGAAGAAATTTGAAGGTCTTGTAAACCTGTTTTTCACTTCGAGCATCGTCATTGCCGTTTGGATAATTTTTCACTTGGAGCTACCATATTTGATTGTCATTTTTACGGTCGCCTATCCTTGGAAATATAAAGGGAATATTTATTCATTATTTGGCGGCATGAATACTGGCGGCAGCGTTTATTCGCTATTTGGTATTTTTCAAAAAGCCAGCAAGGATGCCAAAAGTATCTTTGCGATAATGCCATATCAGAGTGCCGGAGTAGACTCGGAAATATACGTTGGTTTTGCTTTATATCAATACGCCAAAAACGACACGGTTTGTTGGTTTGGCATATCGTTAAATCAAGTCGCCGAGAATAATATATTTACGGTAATCGGACTGAATTTCGTTCAGATTTCGAGACACGGAGACGTAAATTGTTTTTTTGCCATATCACTATATCAGAACGCCGACAAAAAAGTTTTTCATTTCATTGGTCTCGCCTTATATCAAGAAGCTTGCGTGGTTGATGCTTGGTTTGGAGTTTTCTTATTCCAAAAAGCCTTGTTTAACATATACACCTGGTTTGGTATATTTGTTTATCAAAATTCCAAGTATGGAAAAATTCAATGTTTTTGCAGCATTTCGTTAATCCAGAGAGCTGAAGGCAATATAGCGTGTTTGATATATTTGTCTTTATTTCAATGGACGGACAGAACTCTCTACGTTGGCGTCGGTCTGTCGCTAAAAAAAGCCAAGGAGATTAAAAGCGATTCTCAATTAGCACTTCAAAACTTAAAAATTTAAAAACGGAGGTAATTATGTTCGGAAATATTCAAAAAAAGCAAATAAAGTTCCTAAATCGTCATTATTACTTTATGTATAATAATGATGTCAGGATGGGCTTCGATTGTAATAAATGGAGTCTCGAAGCTGCTCTGCAGAGATTTTTTAATCTCGCCGGCCATATCCCGGGGCTTAAACTGGCAGAAGTAAACGGTAGTCAGGTAACGCCGATTTACCCTGAAGAAAAACCGTTATCAAAATATAATAGAAAAAAGGAACGTGAGGCTTATTTTGCTCGACAAAAAAATAGTTTTTAACCCTTTAATAAAGGCTCAGAAATGGGTCTTTTTTTCTTGCTAAAAATGTTCGAATGCGGTAAAATTGATGAGTAAAATGCCAGTAAAATGGTTTTTTTCGCCATAAAATTTACAGATTTAATCAATTTTCAATTATATGTCAAGAATGATGATTACTGAAGCTAAAAAACAGGGCCAGGGAAGCGTAAATTTAGCCGGTTGGGCTAGAAGTTTACGAATTCACAAGGGCCTTATTTTTATAGATTTACGGGATTTGTCCGGGCAGATGCAACTGGTAGTTTTAGAATCATCCGAGGCATTTTTAGAAGCTTCGAAACTAACTTTAGAAAGCGTCATTGCCGTTAGCGGTGAGCTACAAGAAAAACCGGCCAAGAAAGGCGATGACAGCGGTATCAAGGATTATGAACTATTAGTTCAAACTTTAGAAATATTATCACTGGCTAATGAAAATTTACCGATTCCCGTTTCAACGAAAGCCGACAACGAAGCAGAGGCTGATTTACGATTTGACTATCGCTGGCTTGATCTTCGTCAAGAAAATAAGCAATTAATTTTTAAAACTTGGAGTAAATTAGAGGAAGGTTTTCGCGAAGAATTGGCTCGTCTTGGTTTCATGCAAATCTATACGCCATGTTTAATGAGCACCGCGAGTGAAACCGGCTCGGAAGTTTTTGAAGTAAAATATTTTGATCGCAAAGCTTACTTATCTCAATCTCCCCAATTTTACAAACAGATGGCGATTGCTTCGGGGCTGGAAAAAGTTTTCACTTTCGGTCCAGTTTTCCGAGCTGAGAAATCTTTCACCACGCGTCACGTAACCGAGTTTACCGGTTGGGATTTTGAATTTGCCTATATAGATTCCCATCACGATATCATGGATGTGGAGGAAAAATTATTAGTCAGTGGTTTCCAAAAATTAAAAGAATCAGTTTTGCCCGACATTGAAGTGCCAACTACGCCATTTCCCCGAATGACTTTATCCGATGTAAAAATAAAATTAAAAATCGCCGGGGTTGCCAGTGAAAAACAAGGTGATTTATCTCCTGAAGAAGAACGCGAAATTTGCCGACTTATTAAAGAAGAGAAGGGGCATGACTTTATTTTTGTCACTGATTATCCCGCGGAAACTCGAGCTTTCTATCACATGAGATATCCTGACTCCGATATCACCAGAAGTTTTGATTTATTATATCGCGGCGTTGAAATCACGACTGGCGCTCAGCGTGAACACCGAATTGAAATTTTAGAAAAACAAGCGGTTGAAAAGGGAATGGATTTAGAAGAGTTAAAAGATTATTTAAATTTTTTCCGTTATGGTTGTCCACCGCACGGCGGCGTTGGTATCGGTCCCGCTCGTTTAATCATGAAAATTCTAGATTTAAATAGTGTTAAAGAAGCCTGCTTCTTACCAAGAGATGTTAGACGATTAATTCCTTAAATAAATTACTATGCGATACACAACTATCAAACAATTGCACCGTGAAACCGCTAAATATTTAAACCAAAATATTTGTATCGGGGCTTGGGTGCGCACTGTCCGTTCATCCAAAGAATTTGGATTTATGGAATTAAACGACGGCTCTTTCTTTAAAGGAGTGCAAGTTGTGTTTGATAATAATTTAAATAATTTTTCGGAAGCGGAAAAACTTTCCATCGGTTCATCGGTTGAAGTGGAAGGCCTGCTAGTTGAGTCACCGGCCGCTGGTCAAGCGTTTGAATTAAAAGCGACGCGCGTCACTATCATAAACCAAGCGGCCGAAGATTATCCTTTGCAGAAGAAACGCCACAGTTTTGAATTCTTAAGAGAAATCGCTCATTTGCGTGGACGCAGTAATACATTTTCCGCCGTGTTCCGTTTGCGTTCGGTTTTAAGCTATGCGATTCACAAATTCTTTCAAGAAGAAGGTTTTAATTATATCCACACGCCGATTATATCGACCAGCGATGCTGAAGGCGCCGGTGAAATGTTTCAAGTCACCACTTTAGATTTAAAAAATTTACCAAAAGATGAGCAGGGCGAAATTAATTATAAGGAAGATTTTTTTGGCCAGAAAGCGGGTCTGACTGTTAGTGGCCAATTAAACGCGGAAGCCTTAGTGATGGGCTTAAATAAAGTTTACACTTTTGGTCCGACATTTCGCGCTGAAAATTCCAACACCACCAGACACGCTTCCGAATTTTGGATGATGGAGCCGGAAGTCGCTTTTGCCGATTTAAATGACAACATGGATTTAGCGGAACGAATGTTAAAATATTTAATTAAATACGTTTTGAAAGAATTGCCGGAAGAGATGGAATTTTTTGATAAGTTTATCGAGCCCGGTTTAATTGAGAGATTAACTAAGTTAGTTGAATCCGATTTTGCCCGCGTGACTTACACTGAAGCGGTTGATTTATTAATTAAGAGCGGCGAGCCGTTTAATTATCCGGTTTCCTGGGGGATTGATTTACAAACTGAGCATGAGCGCTATATCACCGAAAAGATTTATAATAAGCCAGTATTCCTAGTTGATTACCCCAAGGATATCAAAGCTTTCTATATGAAATTGAACGATGATGGCAAGACTGTCAGGGCGATGGATTTACTCGTTCCTGGTATCGGCGAAATCATTGGCGGTTCCCAACGTGAGGAACGTTACGATAATTTGGTAACCAGAATGGCCGAGCTTGGCCTTAAAAAAGAGGATTATGATTGGTATTTAGATTTACGCAAATACGGTTCAGTGCCGCATTCCGGATTCGGTCTAGGTTTTGAACGAGCCATTATGTATTTATCAGGTATGGCTAATATCCGCGACGTGATTCCATTTCCTAGAACTCCAAAGAACGCCGCTTTCTAAAATATGCTTGCGACTAATTTTATGAGTTTATTTTTTTTAATTTTTTTAGTCTTTATAATCTTGGCCATTTCGGCCGGATCTCATAATAATCCTAACAATAATAATATGAACCACAATGCTAAGTATGCGTTTTACTACCTGCTATCGCTAGTGGCGTTAATTTTTACCGCCGTATCTGTTGGTATGATTGCGTTTGGAATTATCGGTCAAACTGTTCCGGATCCGCTTAACATCGGCAGTGCGAGCGATGGTTTGAAGTTTGCCATTTCTGCCTTATTGATTGCGACTCCGATTTTTTACTTCATGCAAAAATTTATTAATAAAGGATTAGTCGGCGGTGAACTAGAAAAAGATTCCGGAGTTCGACGTTGGCTTACTTATTTTATTCTGCTTGTTTCTTCAGTGACTATCTTAGGAGTATTTATCGGAATTATTAATAGTTTTTTAGCTGGCGAACTAACACTCAGCTTTATCTTGAAAGCGCTCAGTATGATTATTATTTCGGCGGCCGTTTTCTCTTTTTACTTCTACGACATTAAAAGGGAAGATGTGGTCTCAAAAAGTAAAGTGATGAAAATTTTCTTTATTGCCTCGCTGAGCTTAATCGTTATTGCCTTTGTCGCTTCTTGGTTCTTTATCGAATCGCCCATGCAGACTCGAGCTAAAAGATTAGATCAGAATTTAGTAAATAATATTACCGGCCTGGAAAATGCGGTTAATTCCTATAACGATAAATACAAAGTTTTACCAGATACTATCGATCAGATAAAAAGCAATAATGATATTTTTCTTGATCCAAAAACTTTAACCGATCCAGAAACCGGCGCGCCGATTGTCTACCAAAAAACCGGACTGGCATCATTTCAATTCTGCGCCACATTTAAAACCGATAACAAAACGGTCAATTCAAAAGATAATTCTTATTTCGATCCAACTAAATTGCACTATGCTGGTTATCAATGTATTCCAGGACAATCATGGAATGCCGGAACTAAGGGAATTCCCGCCACACCGACAACTCAAGCTGGGATAGTGGATCCAGCCGTGACCCCGGTTGCCCCAGTTTATCCAGCCACCGTAACGCCGGCTCAAGTAAATTAATCTATGATGGAAATAAATATCGAAAAATTCCAAGGCCCTTTGGGTGTACTCCTTAAACTGATTGAACAGGAAGAAATGGATATTACCGAAATTGCCTTGGCTAAAATTGCTGATGAATATTTGGAATACGTTCAAACATCAGAGAACATTGGGCCTGAAGAAATGGCTGATTTTTTGGTGATGGCCGCGAGACTTCTCTATATTAAATCAAAAGCCTTACTGCCATATTTAATTTCCGCTGAAGAGGAAGAAGAAATTTCCGAGCTAGAAAATCAGTTGCGGATGTATAAAGAGTTTATCGAAGCTAGCGTCAAGATTGCCGAACTAGTCGGGGCGAAAAAGTTTTTATTTTCACCACTGGCCTTAACCAAGAATTTCCGCCGAACTAAAAGAGAAGCCCCAAAATTTACGGCGCCAAAAAATATCACGGCGATTATATTGCATGATCGTTTTGAGGAATTAGTTGTCCGACTAAGTGTTAAGGAAGAAAAGCTTGATGAGAAAAGACTGGAGCCAAAAATTAGTATCGACGAACGCATCAGCCATATTAGAAAATTGCTGAGTGAAAAATTACGCTTTAGTTTCTCTAAATTTTTACAGAGCGCTAAAAGCCGCACCGAAGTGATCGTTAGTTTCTTGGCGGTCCTGGAATTAGCCAAACAGCGAGAACTGACCTTTGAGCAAGATGAATTATTTAGTGAAATCCACGTTTTATTTCGTGAAGAAAAAATAATAAGTTAATTTATGAATTTATCATCCCAACTAGAATCACTTTTATTCGTATCAAGTAAGCCGTTATCCATTAGGGAAATGTCTGATTTAACTGATGCTAATTTTGAAGAAGTGGAGCATGCGCTAGACAAATTAGCGGAAGACTATAAAGAACAAAATCGCGGTTTTATTTTGATTAAAAATAATAAAGAGTATCAGCTAACTACGGCGCCGGAAAATACGGGACTAGTTAGTAAATTTTTAAAAGATGAAACCAGCGGGGAATTATCCCAGCCAAGTTTAGAAGCGCTAACTATCATCGCCTATCGCGGACCGATTACTAAATTGGAGCTAGAACGAATCAGAGGCGTCAATTGCAGCCTTATCTTACGCAACTTACTTATTCGAGGTTTGATTGAAGAAAAGCTGGATAAGCAAAAAGGGGATAGTTTTTATCTGGTCACTTTAGAGTTTATTAAATTTTTAGGGATTTCCTCGGTTAACGAATTGCCCGATTATGAAAAATTGCACAAGAGTGAATCTTTGGACGAAATCATTTTAGAACCAATTACCGTTTAATCACTATTATCAAATTATCATGTTGTCACTTATTATAAATTGCCTAGCCACTTTA
>Ga0209125_1000107_pt1 | contig 142081 bp, 94 predicted proteins | sample BarGraIncub1131A_FD_184503 | JGI IMG/M metagenome (GOLD analysis project Ga0209125, IMG submission 184503) | Arctic peat soil microbial communities from Barrow, Alaska - Barrow Graham LP Incubations 11-31A (SPAdes) (version 2) | ecosystem: Environmental > Terrestrial > Soil > Wetlands > Peat... | reverse complement strand
GTAACGTATCCCGTACCAGTCACCGACTGCAGGGCTGTCCGAGTTGGACATGAACCGGACGCTGTCCGTGGCTGTACCGTTCACGTTGAACTTGCCGTTGACGATGATCTCGATGCGATTCACGTCGGAACCCGAGGACTTGTCGTCCTTAAGGGGCATGAACCGGATTTCGGTGCCTGCCTCCACGTTGATGGAGTAGCCCTGGGGTATGATCACGTCTCCCGTGAGCAGGTAAGGACTCTTGGCCTTGGTCATGTTCTCCACGATGGTCCCTGTCAGGATCGTCACGTCGAAATAGACTTTGGCCGTGAGGTCGACCTGGTTGCCAAAATCGTCCGCAGGGTCCGAATATTTGACGATGACCTTCTCACCCTTCCGCACGTCGAGCTTGCTGTTGGCAGAAGGTGTGGTGGACAGGTTGAAGGCAAGGCTGCCAGAAAAAATGCCCGTGTTGATGCCCGTCTCGGTAAGGGTGACGCTTTCACCCAGGGGCTCGGTGATGCTCGTCACCAGAACGGTGAGGGTTTCGGCCGTCAGGGCATTGGTATTGCGGTCGGAGTCGGTCAATTTGATATACATCGATTCAGTCGATGTATATGTCAATTTTTCTACACCTGATTGATTGACAAGCTTGATGGTTCCAGTTTGGTTGGAGGCAATTGCCAAATTTTCGGCATTTGCGATGAAGGAGAAAAACCCGAGGGACAATGTCAGGAGACTACGGGTACACATTTTCGGTAGACAATTTTTCATGGTTCAAGGTTTTTGTGAACTATGTTGATGCATATAATGGTTCTCAAACTTAAAAAAACAAACAGCAATTGGCTTTTCTAAATGAAGTTTAGAGCAGCTGGTATTATTACAAATTGCTAAAAGTAAAAACTATATTGTGCGAGAAGTCTTATTCTGTGAGATATCTATGAAAAAAGAGAATTTTAAAGTCGTGCAAGACTCTAATAACCAATAATTAAATGAGAATAGGTAGGTGCATAAATGGTACTTGAAAAATTTGCCGGAAAAGTAATAATAAATCTTAATAAAATCAAATTTATTTTAAATATTTATCACTATTTAAAATGGAAATTGACAAAAAAAAAGAGGGTGTGTTAGAAGTGAAATAAAGTGACCCCCAAAAGTTAACGTCTAACTTTTGGGGGTCACTTCACCTTTCGGCAGCCTCTTTCTCTTTTATTTCAAAAGATTTATTATGGCTTTGTTACGACATTCATTTGAAGTGTTACTTCAGTTTGTGCCAATAATCTTCCGTGTATTGATGCGCCAGTTTGCATATTGATTGCTGTTTGACTCAGAATGGTTCCTTCAAAATGACTGGTTGTTCCTAAAGTAACAGCACCGGATGTTTGCCAGAAGATGTTTTTTGCCTGTGCGCCGCCAGCTAATGTAATCCGAACTGCAGAACTTACATTAAGGGTTCCAGCAACCTGGAATATCCAAACATCGGTAGAACTTCCGGAAATGGTAATATTCGTAGGGATAACAACATTCGATGTAAATTTATAAAGACCAGCTTTAAGTGTTTTTCCACCAATATTTCCGGCACCTAAATTTAAGAAATTAGGGTTCGAACGTCCTGCAGCATCGGTATAAGCGGTTTGCATATTACTAACAGCAGTAGTTAATCGACTTGCATTCGTTACGCTGTATGGTAGTGGACCTGCTGCATCAACTGTATAAATTGTTCCGGCAACTTCAGCACATGTTAATTTAATCGCTGCGCCGGTAATTGGACTAGTTCCTACATCTCCTGTAACAGAAGATTTATAGACATTGGTAATACCTGATTTCGACAGAATTACAAACTCACCTGCAATACCTAAATTTACAACTTGCATTGAACCACCTTTTGGGTTTGGGTTTTGCTTTTTGGAAGCCTTATCTGCTAAAGCCATTAAATATTCTGGTGAAGAATTTACAGAAGATAAACTATCTGCATTGCCTGAAGATACACTAACTGCATTGTCTGATGACAAATTTTCTAAAGGTAAATTGGAACTCAAATCATTTGTACAACTGCCCATTAACGCAACCAAAAACAAGGCTGCAAATGGAAAAAGTTTTTTCATTTTCATTTTTTACATCTTAAATTTTGTGACATTATTATCACGAAACAAAGCTACTGCCTTTGAATTCGATGAAAGTTACACATCTATGGTCATTAGTTATAGAATTCATACTGGAATATCTCAACAAGGGAACACACTATAAATTGGAGGGGAAAAAGAATACTACATTCATACATACACTTGACGGTTAAGTACCATCTCCACTTTTTAGTGCTTAATGTTTGAAACAAATTTTTAATATGTGTGACAAGAGTTTGTAATATTCGCTATCTATTTTTGATTAAATCAAAGAACCAAAAAGATGAAAGTTGATCCTATCATATTGGCGATCATAGCGGTTGCATTAGTAGCTTTTGTAGTATTCATCATTATCAGAAATAAAAAGGATAAAGACGACTTCGTGAAAGAATTAAATGCGGAGAAGGATCTTTCAACAATAAATAATGACGATCTTGATAGGTAACACAAACAACCGTTCTAGTTGAAGGAAAAATAGCAATCTGTGAAAGAGCTTTTCCCACACGGTCTTCAATGGGTTTGGTTAAGTCAAGCTAAATCGGCGTTTTTGCTGTGCAGAAACCAATAGCGAAAACCCTAAAATAATGGATAGAATGATTGAGCACTTTATATCTACAGTTTTACAATCGTTTTAGAACCGTTATAAAGTATGGTTTTTGGTTCTGAGGTGGAGTTCCCGATAGTAATGATACGAAAAGTCCGGTTAGTCAGCATCCCTTCGAAGCTGCCTTTGCGGTCGCCAATTACGAGAGAACCTTCGGCATCCTTGTATACAAAACAAATGGTAGAAAAAACACCCCTTTCGTAATTGTAATTTGTACCTTCGTCTTCGTAAAGACTGAACTCGCCATCCTTACCTTGATATACGCGAATCTCGATGTCGTCAGCCTTCTTTTCGGAAGCAAATTGCATTACCGGCCCGACGGGCAGGATGGTACCGGCAGGAACGAAAAGAGGAATTCGTTCAAGCGGAGCCTCTACGCTTACTTTTTGTCCACCATCGATTCGTTTGTTTGAGTAGAAATCGTACCACTTGATTCCGGCAGGGAAATAGACTTCGCGATTGCGGGCTTTGTAACTGTATACGGGGCAAACCATCAATGCCGGGCCCAACAGAAATTGGTCGCCTACACCATATGTCTGCTTGTCTGCCGTGTAACTCATCGCCAACGAACGCATCAGTGTATAATCGTTGTGGTATGCCATGCCTGCCAATGAGTAGATATAGGGCATCAGTCGGTAACGCAGTTCGTCGTAATAGACAAGGCTTTTGTAAACGGGATGATTCTCTGGGGCAAGGTTGTATATTTCACGGTAAGGAAATTGCCCGTGACTGCGGAAAAGAGGGGCAAACGATCCGAACTGAAACCAACGCAGATTCAGTTCACGCCACTCATTGAGATCGGCATTTTCCTTGCCTGACTGGTCAAAGATCTTCTGTCCATTTTCATACCGTTTTTCAACGCAGAAACCGCCAATATCCATTGTCCAGAACGGAACCCCCGACATGGCAAAGTTTAGTCCTGCCGATATTTGCGACTTCATATCTTCCCAACGGGTAGCTATATCGCCGCTCCAGGTAGCGGTGGAATAGCGTTGCAAACCGGCAAATCCAGAACGTGTCAACAAGAAGACGCGTTTGTTGTTATCGGCTTCACGTTGTCCTTTATAGATGGCATCGGCATTCACCAGTGCATAAGCATTGAAATATTTATTTGATGAACCCAGTGCTGTCGGTCCGCACAATTTCTTACGATATTCCATTCCGGTACAATCCCTGACATTTGGTTCGGAAGCATCCATCCACCATGCATCGAATCCTTTTACGTAAAGACTGTCTTTCATCTGAGTCCAGAACAATTTGCGAGCTTCTGCACTGTATGCATCGTAGAACGATCCGACATAACCCGGACCAACCCAATCGCGGATACTGTCCTTAACTGCTTGCATATACATCCAACCTTTTTGTTCAAATTGTTTGAAATGGTCGGTTGTTACATAAAATTTTGGCCATACAGAAATCATGATATGAGCATTCTTTTCGTGAACCGAATCTACCATACCTTTGGCATCGGGGAATCGTTTCAGGTCGAACTGGTGGCTTCCCCATGCTGATTCCGGCCAGTAGTTCCAATCGAGCACGATGTTGTCGAGCGGAATGTTCCGCTTGCGGTATTCCGATACAACATTCAACAATTCGTCCTGTGTTTTATAGCGTTCTCGACTTTGCCAGTAACCCATGGCCCATTTCGGCATAATGCTTGCCTTGCCAGTCAGTGTACGGTAACCGCTGATTACACTATCCATACTTTTCCCTGCAATGAAATAATAATCCATTTTATCTCCCATCTCGGACCAAAAGGATATGTTTCCATTTTTCTCCAACGGGCTTGAAGAGAGCGCTTTCAAACCGATATAAGAAACACCACCGTCGGGTTTCCACTCCAATTTTATTTTGGTGCGATTCCCTTTTTCCAACGGGAACGTGAACCGATACGTATTTGGATTCCAGGAGGTTCTCCAGCGTTCGGGAACCACCAAGGAATCATTTATCCAAACTTTCGTATATCCGGCATAGTATAGGCTAAACTTATAAGTATCGGTTTGGTCAGCAGCGATAGTTCCTTCCCAAACGATTGAACCATCGTTAAACTTGAATTCGGCTGGGAATTTCTTAACAGTTTCAAGATTTTCGTAATCAATCGCCGATTCCTGACGGATAATCGGTGCTTGGTTTTTCTGTGTATAGGTAGCAGTAAGGGAACCTTCTTTACCCTCTTTGTTGTACAATGTAAACTGATTCAGGTCTTTGTAATCGCGTGGATCTCCGTATTTGCTCTGTGAATAATTGTCCCACAAAATTCCGTAGTTGTTGGTCGACATGATAAAGGGGATTGACACTTTCGTATTGTACTGGAAAAGATCTTCGCTTTTATTTTTGTAGTTGAAGTCATCGGACTGGTGCTGTCCCAACCCATAAATTGCTTCCCCGGGAGTTCCGGTAAAAACCTGTTGCATGGTGAAGCCTTTATCGTTTTCAACCGCAAAGGGTTTGAAGCTTCTTCCATCTTTTGCTTCCTGAAGCAAAACCTTTCCCGATTTATCCATAAATGAAACATCCCCTGTGTGCAGGGAAACTTTCACCGTAAGTTCATCGGTGGACAGATTGGCAAAGCGCTCATTACTAGACACTTTAAAGGGTGCTTTCGTTGTTATTCCCGATAAAACACAGAGACTGGATACGCTAGGAATAACGCTTTCAGGCGATGCCTGAACACGAACGATGCGACTGTTCACAACGTTTATTTCAATGGTTTTTGCTGCTCCGCTTTGGGGCGAAATCTTCATGCCGTTTTGCAATGTTTGGACAGTGCCAGCCGCGAACATGTATCCTACAATAACCAGAAATGCGATAAAAAAAGAAATTCGTTTCATAAAAAGCAATTACACTATTGTTTACAATTCATTCCAAACCAATACCCCTGCCGGTTTCACTATTTTCTCACCAACCAATATTTTGGCTGTTGCAGGCAAGTTGATAATACAATTATCTGAGGAATAGTTTACTGCAACGTAAAATCCATCTCGCCAGTAAACGTATACGCCCTCAGGATAGTGTTCGGTGGTAGCCCCGGCATTGGTATAGATTTCTCGCAGAATATCTTTTTCGAGTTTTGAATCATCCGTATCTACGCCAATGTAGGTTACGGAGCCTCTCCCTATCGTATGTCTTACTACAGCAGCTGTGCCTTTATAAAACTGGTTGTCATACGTTGCAAGTACTTCCGTATTCTTATCTGCAATAAGCAAATCAGCCCAATTATTCCAATAGTAATGGGTCGATTTCATTACAACATCGCCCTTAGCATTACCCGAAAGCATATCGGTAGCTTTCAGATGAGCTCCTATAAGGCCGGAAATCGGTGCGGCAATTTCTCCCTCCCAGAAATGTCCCATCCGGGTTTTGGTGGCAGAGCGGCAGGTAACTATTAAATGCCCTCCTTTCACCACATAATCATTCCATTTCTTCACTAAACCGGAATCAACCATTTCGTAAGCAGGAACAATAACGACCTTGTATTTTGACAGATCTGCAGTTTCAGGGACAACATCAACTGGCGCACCCAAGGACTTGCCTAATTCCAGAAACTTTACAGGGTAGTTCCATGCATCCCATTGGAAAGTTTGTTTTTGCCTGTCGATAGTCCAGTAGTTTTCTAGATTCCAAACAATTGCAGTGGATCGGGCGGCCAATTTTTCGGGCATTTTTGCATCTGGTTTGAATTGTTTTCGGAGTTCTTTTATCTCCTTCATGAATTGCATATACTCCTCCCCACCAGGTGAAGGCGTTACCCCATCCGTCAATATCACGCCTGCATGGTATTGTTCCGAGCTGTATAAAATCTGACGGAAGCGATAGGAACAGGCAAGCTTTCCACCCGCTGCAAAGGTATGATACAACCACATTCGCACCGTACCCGGCAACAGCAAAGGATTGTAGCCACCCCAGTTTACCGGACCGGGCTGAATTTCCATCACACCGGATATACCACCAACGGATTTGTAATATTCTGAAGCAAAAAGGATAACCTTGCTATTTCCCAGTCGAAAACCTTGATCACCAATGTTGTTGGTGCCACCATTCGGGTATGCCGTATAGGCTGCAAAATCAAGTTTCTTGGTTCGCCTAGGGTCAGAACCGGTGGACACCGCTGTATAATTTGTGGTTATATATTGGTTCTTCGAAATAGTGCTCCGCAAGGTTCCTGCTTGAAAATCGAGGAATTCGGCCTGTACATCTGCCAAGTATCGTTTGAAATCGAGCAGTGCGTGCGGATTGTTGCCCCACCAACCCACCAAATTGGTATTCGGGATGATTACCTGATCGAACGTATTGAACGATTGGCTCCAGAAGGCCGCTCCCCAAGCTGTATTCAACGCATCAATGGTTATGTATTTGGTTTTCAGCCACTGTCTAAAAGCTTCTTGTGACGACGGACTATAATCGGAAATGGCAGGTGGCTCATTATCGATTTGCCAACCGGTCACGTTTTTGTTTTGCCCATATTGTTTTGCCATTTCGGCAACGATTCTATTGACAAACATGCAATATTTTGAATTCTCGATGGAGCCTAGCCCTCGTGTCCCATTTTCGGCTCGAATGTAATGACCATCCATGATGAACGTTTCGGGATACTTGGTGCGCATCCAAGTCGGCGTAGTGGCCGAAGGCGTGCATAGAACCACTTTGAGGTGATACTTGGCACAAAGATCGACGACTGTGTCAAGCCAAACAAAGTCAAACGTACCTTCCTCGGGCTCCATTTTGAACCATGCAAACTCTGCAAGGTGAACAAACTCAAAACCCATTTCCGAAATCTTCTTGATATCACGCTCCCATTGGTTTTCGTTCCAATGTTCTGGATAATAATAAATACCTGTAGTAATCAGTTCTTTCTCAGGGAAAAACTGATTTGCATTTTGAGCTTCAACGGTAAGCCATGAATACAACACGAACAATAATAACAAAAACTGCTTCATAATTTTTCTATACACTTTTACTTCTTAATCACCTTAAACGTTTTTGTCCAGCCCTTGCCAGCAATGTTCACTAGATATAGGTCGGGTTTCAGGGTAGCACCCAAATCCAATGAACTGGTTACCGCTGAATGCCCGATCGTTTCTACCTGCCTGCCCATCCTGTCGAAAACCGTAATACGATCGATCTCATCATACCGATCGATTTTTAGATTCAATGATGTCGTGAATGGATTGGGATAGCATTCGATGGCAGCATCTTTTATGACCTGAGTACCAGTGGTAGCATCTTTGGCACCCTGCATGATAGCACTTAATACATCACTATCATTTGTCTTTCCCGTTTTGAAATTGAATATCCCCCCTGTGTCCCAGCAATATGTTATGATTCCCTTATTCGTTGCAGATTTCACAAAATACCTGTAAAAAGATTTTATGGAAGCATTATGAAGTGTCTGATCAGAAGGAGCGATTACTTGTTTTCTGAAAGCACCATATTCTCCAATTAGTACGGGAATTCCTTTGTCAACAAACTTGGTTTTCATGTAGCCTAGATATTTCTCCATATCGCTTTATTCGCCCCAAGTGGCATTACGTGTAGCATCGGTGGTAGAATGATTGGCTTTTCCCCAATAATAGTACATTTTGTCCCATGAATTCGTTCCATCTGTATTCAAGAGACAAAACTGCCATGGGGTATAATAATGCACTTCAACCATCAAACGGTTTGCAATCTGGTCAGTTGGCATAGTATTCATCAATTTATTGGTTAAATCTATGTCTGTCGATGGACCCTGAACAATTAGGGTACGGGAACTATTGTTTCCTCCGGTGGCACGAACTGCATTTATAAATGTTTGGTGATACGACAACAAAACTGACATCTGGGTTGCATCTTTTGCAGGAGGCTCGTTGGCACTGGCAAAAAGCAGATGGTCATTGTAATCTTTGAAATAATTTGCAATCTGAGTCCAATGCGCACGCTGTCTGGCATTTACTTTGGCAGAATCTTTTACATTTATATGATCATCCAACCATCCGTTATCCCAATGCGTATTCATAACAACGTACATACTATCCTTTATGCAATAGTCCACTGTCTTTTTCACATGCGCAAGCCATGTCGCATCAATTGTATAAGTGGCAGTATCAGAATGGAAAAACCAAGCAACAGGAAGCCTGACTGTATTAAAACCGGCAACTTTCACAGAATCTATAGTGATCTGAGTAGTAGCGGCAAAAGAGTTACGAGGAACCCAAGTAGCTTCAAGCATGTTTCCAAGATTCCAGCCTATTTTCATTTTGCTGGCAAGTTGTTTTGCGGTAGGTAACTCTGCTTGCACAGTTGCAGGCATTAAAAGTTCGCATGCAATAATGGTAACAAGTACACCTTGCTTAAAAAAGCGATATAATAAACCCATTTTGTTTTTCACTATTCGTTATCTATTTAATATTTATCGTTTGTTCCATCCATACCTGGGTCTTTCGTCAGGAGACTCTGGTATGGCAAGTTGCAAAGTAGGAATGAAGATTAATTAATCAATAGCTTCTTCAACAAAGTCTTTTGATTGTTTAAAAACTTGACCATGTAAAAACCCGGTTTTAGATTGACATCTAATTGGGTGCGTTGCATATCAAACAACGTTTGTTCTAAAACTATCTGACCGTTTATTTCAATAAACTGTATGGTTGTTATTCCTTTGAGCCAACCTAAATCAACGGTTAGTTGTTTTCCGTTCAAAGGATTAGGAAATAGGACAATATCATCAGGCTTTCTGACCTGTATTATACTAGTTAAAGTGTCTAAAACAGTTATCAGGCATGATGATCTAAAGTTTCCGTCAGTGGCAGTCGCTGAAATTACAGCTGATCCTTTTGATACGGCAGTTACCAAGCCCGATGCGCTTACAGTAGCAACATTGATTAGATTTGAACTCCATTTTACTGTTTTTATAGATGCATTGGATGGACTGAACGTGGCAACAAGTTGTTTGGTTTCCCCAATTCTAATGGTGTCTGTTTTTGGGTTTACTGTAACACCTTTTGCCGGAATGCCAACAACAATTGATACTGTTGCTTTATACCCATTAGCCATTGCATTAATAATTACTCTACCAACGTTAAGCCCTGTAACCAGCCCTGCTGAATTAACTGTTGCAATGGAAGTATTATTTGAACTCCATGTAACCGTTTTATCCGTAGCGTTAATTGGTAATATATTTGCAGTTAAGGTAGCTGTAGTTCCAATAGCAAGAGAATCGATTTTCTGAATTGTTACACCTGTTGCCGGAATGCCAACAATAATTGATAACGTTTCTATATTCACACCAGCCTTTGCACTAATATTTACTTTACCAGTTTTATGCCCTGTAACAAGCCCTGCGGAATTAACTGTTGCTAAGGAAGAATTATCTGAAGTCCATATGACCGTTTTATGCGTTGCGTTAATTGGTAATACATTAGCAGATAATGTAGCTGTAGCTCCAATAGTAAGAGAATCGATTTTCTGACCAATTGTAACACCTGTAGCCGGAATCGTATCGGTGGCAGCCCGCACCATACCATCAACTAAGACGGGGTCATTTAACTTACCTGTGCTACGATTAAATAATGAACCGGTGTCCCAAACGAAAGGGATGGCACCATTTTTAAGGGCTGCACTTACCATATAGTAAAAATAATACTCAATAGATTTATCATGAAGCTCCCGATCTGAGCCTGCGGCAAGTGTTCCGCGTTTCCATGCTCCATATTCACCCAAGATGACAGGCACACCCTTATCTACAAATCGGGTTTTAAGCGTAGTACCGAAAAATTTGTCAATTTCTGCCTGTTCGTCGTATGTTGGATTATGTTTTATATCGGTGGCAGAATGATTGCCTTTTCCCCAGTAATAAATGCAAAAAAGGGAATCTATACCATTGCCCCACGGGTTAATATCATCTTTTGCTAAAAGGGCAAACTGATAACCATAACTGTGCGCTTCAAACATTAAACGGTCGGGGATTTCGTCTTTTGGAATGGTTGAATAGTCAGGATGTCCTTGGTAAATCAGCGTGCGCGAACTATTGTTTCCACCAGTTCCACGCACTGCTTTAATGAAGGTTTGTATATATAAATCCATTACAGTGCGCCCGATTGCTTGATCTTGACTATTTGGTTCATTGGCACAGGCAAAAAGTAAATGCCGATCATAATTTTTAAAATAAGTTGCTATTTGTGTCCAATAAGCTTTTTGCATAGCATTTACACTGGCCGAATCGGTTACGGTAACATGGTTTTCCAACCAACCTTCATCCCAGTGGATGTTAATCATGACGAACATACTGTCTTTAATGCAATAGTCAACGTTTCTTTTAACTTGCGCAAGGTATGCCGCATTAATTACATGGGTGGTTTTATTGGAATTATGGTACCACGCGCATGGAAGCCTCACTGAATTAAACCCCGCAGCTTTCACAGAATCAATGAGTATTTGAGAAGCGTTACCGGGTGTTGCCCAAGTAGCTTCAAGTGTGTTTCCAAGATTCCAGCCAAGTTTCATCTCGCTGGCAATTTGTTTTGCAGTAGGTAATTCAGCCCACACATTCATGGACATTACGAACACGAGCATAATACTCACAAAACGGAGATCTCTTATTTTTAATAGCTTTTTCATAGAAGGAAGACCTATTTCATTTTTATCAGATGTAGAACGATCTGTTATGCGAGTTATTTACTTCAACTTGGCAGATTGCATGATGGCATCAATAATGCCGTGGTCCTGAATGGCTCCAGTTTTTCGATTAAACAACCACCCTGGCACATCCCAGCAATATGGAATTAGCCCATTGCTGATAGCCGTTTTTACAACAAATCTATAATAAGACTCCACCGATGCGTTGTTAAGTGCCTGGTCAGAAGGCGGACTAAGTCTTCGTTTTCCTGCGGAGAATTCGCCGATGATAACTGGAATTCCTTTATCCACAAACTGGGTTTTCATCTTTTCGAAATTCTTTTTCACATCAGCTTCTTCACCCCAGGTTGCATTATGTTCGATATCTGTTGTTGAATGGTTGCCCTTTCCCCAATAGAAGAACCTTTTGCCCCAAGCAGCATCTTGCTCCATCAGACAAAATTGGTAGGGAGTATAATAATGGATTTCAGCCATTAAACGATCAGAAATTTTATCCACAGGCATTGTATTCATTAACGTATATGTTGCATCAATGTCCGTTGATGGACCCTGAAAAATAAGGGTACGTGAGCTGTTGTTGCCTCCTGTTGCTCTAACCGCATCAATAAATGTTTGGTGATACGTCAATAACACAGCCATAGCGGTGGAGTCGTGGGCGTTGGGTTCATTCGTTCCTGCAAATAACAAATGCTCATCGTACTTTTTGAAATAATTGGCAATTTGTGTCCAGTAAAGACGCTGTCTTTTATTCACAATGTTCTGATTGGCTTTATTAACCCGGTTTTCCAACCACCCTTGATCCCAATGCATATTGATGATTACATACAGATCGTCCTTGATGCAATAATCCACCACTTCTTTTACACGGGCAATCCATTTCGCATCAATAACACTGGTCGTCGTATCGGAATGACAAAACCACGACACAGGGAGTCTGACCGTATTAAATCCGGCAGCTTTCACCGAGTCGATGAGTTGCTGTGACGTATGACCTGCCCCCCAGGCATCTTCACCGCCAATAGCTTCAAGCGTGTTGCCAAGGTTCCAACCCACGGTCATCTTGCTGGCTATTTGTTGCGCGGTTGGCAACATTGCTTTAACAGACATAGATAGTAAAAGCCCGCAAGCAATGATTGCAAAAAGAGGGATTTTTTTAGAAAAACGAGGGAATAAAGTCTCTAAATTTTTCATCTTTAAAATTTATTTGATATTTTGAGTGTTGTCGTTAACGATTGTATTCTGTCATATGGTTTTAACTACTTTTACTTGCTCGTTTCCAATGGAGAGGAGGAAAGTACCTTTCGAAAGTTTTGAAATATTTATTTTCCCTTGTCCATTCAGAAGCTTACCCTCTAACCATACGATCCCGGATAAATCCGTCATGGTGTAGGTTGCATTTTTTTCAATATTATTGGTCTCCACTTGGATAACATCGAAAGCTGGATTTGGATAAACCTTCATGTTGTTGGCATAAATGGGACTAACTGAAGTTGGCAGCACAACCAACTCTTGTGATACAATACGGGTTTCATTTGCTGTACTTAATTTTATAGAGACTTTATATTTACCAGCTACTGTAACATTCATTTCCTTTAATTTGCCTCCATTAGCTACACCTACGGGAACTTCATTCAGGTACCATTGATAATCAGCACCATCCGGGGCAGTTACCTTTTCATTGGCAAATGTCACCACAGGCTTGGGCGTTAGAAGCATTTCTTTGACCTTTTGGGCAATAATTGTTGCACCGGCTGTTGTTGGATGAATGCTATCTGTTTGAAAATAGGTCGAACTATACCATTTAGTGTTGTTTCCTCCAAGTGCATCGAAAATATCAATCAAACCAACTCCCGATTGTATCGCTACCTGTTTTATCCTTTTATTCACTGAATCTCTCAGGACTACCCCTAGAATATTCCAATTAACATTATTTCCGGGAGGGACGAGTCCTATCCATACATCGGGTTTCGATGAGAGGTTTCGAAATATCGTAATCATTTCCTTATAGTTGGAAACAAATTCATTTCCCCGATTATTCCAGTTCCACGACTTGGCATCGTTGGTCCCTAATTCAATCATTACGAAATTAGGCAAATACGTTTTAGCATTTGTATAAGATTGTTCATTCCAATAGGGCTGATCACCTTTCTTGAGCATGGTTTTGGAACTTACCCCAAAATTACCGACAGACCAAGAGCTGGTACCAAGTAATGCTTGCATTTGAGCAGGGTAACTCTGGGTTGACGGGCTGGAAAGTCCGTACCCATACGTAATACTATTTCCAACGCAGGATACTTTTTGCTTTTGCGCCAACCCTTGTTGGGGCGCAAGAATAACCAATGCGGCAGCAAAAATCAGAACAGGACGAATACTTTTATTAAACATCATTAATTTCTAAAGTTTATAATTTGCTATTAGCTTCACTTTTTTCTGATTTCGAAAAACAACTACTTCCACCTTTTGACCGACTGCAGACGTGCGAGCCTTCAGAAAATCATGGATATTATTGGTTGTTTGTGCATTCAACGTTAGTATTACGTCGTTGGTCTGTAAGAAGTTGGATGCAGCTGTTCCTGCGGTGACTTCAACCACCAACACTCCCCGGGTATCATCCATTCCTGTTGCCGAACGTTCGCCCAAAGTGGCAAGGTTCTTCACTTTTGCTCCAATAAAGTCGATAATTTCATCGTTGCCTGCCTTTTCAAATGCGACAAGAGTTGGCATTTTCACCTTTTTAGCCAAGGCTTTCAATCTGGGTGAAACAACCCCGAAACTATCCATTTCGACGTTCTTAAATCCAACGGAAAAGGCTACAGATCCTTCTTTTAGACGAAAATCGCCGGTCTGAGGATTAACAAAATCCAACCAACCGCACACCGAGTGTTTGTCTGTTCCTCTATCCCATGCAGCCTTGAGTGATGCGGAATCAGGAAAGACATTGTAATCCGTTTCTTTCCCCCAAACATCGATTCGAATGGGCAGATATCCAGTTGAAACAATATTGTGCCGAAACACATCATTGCTATTTTTAAACCAAACATGCGGATGGAAAGTACTGTTTATCAATATATTGTTTTCGACAACTCGGTTAACACCTTCTCGAAGCTTTATTCCGCCATTTAGGCACAGATTGTTGTAGATTTGATAATTACTCGAACCATCATCTAGATCAATGTCCCAGCCGTGGTCGCAGCGCATGCGGTTGTTGCGAAGAATAATGGGTTTTACTACATCGGCCAACGCTAGGTCGAAATGGTTTTCGACAATCGTATCAAGAACCCGCTTGTCTGGATGCCAGTAGCGGTCGCGCCCCCACGAATTGAAAGAGCCGTGGTCGCCGCTCTCCTTTACTGTATTGAATACATCATTGTATTCGATGATGTGACCACCCCAGGTACCTTCGCTCACATTGACACCGGCACGCGGCACATCATAAATGGTATTGTGACTCACGGTGATGCTCTGACACATAGACAACTCCACTCCTGCAGACTGCTTTTCTACCGTACCCGAATTAAATATCAGGTTGTCATACACCTTACAATCAGCCGGGTAGTTATTTGTTTTAGGACCCGGAGTGCGGTCTATTTGTGCCAAAGGCACAGATTGCCAATACTCAAAACTTGGCGAACGAACTGCTTTCGGGTCGCCAACGAAGCAAAAGGCACTTGCTCCGATTTCGGAAATCAAACATCCCGAAACTTCGCAATCTCGGTTATAATTATTGAAAAAGACGGCGTTGCCTCCCAGATTTGTGAGCGTACAATTTTTAAGCGAACAATTTACCGCACCATCGTAAAGCATCGCTCCACCACGGTAAATCGTCCAGTCGCTGCGCAGCAACGGTTCTTTATTTTCCATGAACGTGCGCAAGGTTTGCGTTAAGGTTAGCCCCTCGATTCTGATATTTCTTACTGGTTTTGTTTCCGAGCCTTTAAATTCAAATAAATGGGCTATTTGCGGTGCCTCAAATGTAGCCGTCTTCATGTCCATGCCCTTCGGGGGATAATAATATAGAATCTTCGCTTTTTTGTCGAAAAACCACTCGTTAACGGTATCCAGTTCCTCAAAAACGTTTTCAACAAAACGAAATTTGTCGTGCATAGGCCCACGGCGGTTGTTTTGCCAGCCACCTTCGAGGGTCGGTTCGCCTTTGTCGTTTTTACCCGTGATCACGTAATGAAAATCGCCCCATTGCGAACCATGCAGCGCATGCACATATCCGCCTTCCGGCGCATTCCAGCGTGCCGCCCGTTCTTTAGAAATAGCATCTGCTGCAGTTCCTCCAAAATACTGCGCTTTAGCATCGTAATTCGGGTATCGCGCCATTGGCTGTAACTGCCCGTTGACAAACAATTGATCGAAAACAAGATCCTGCATTACTTTGGCTTGCCAGATTCCGTTTTTGTACGCTTCCCATTTTAACTTTAGCGGAACACTGCCGCTGATAACGACCTTCTGGTTTTTTAAATTCGCTATTGTCAATGTTTCATTCCCTTCAGGTGAATCTTCGGGTGTAAAAACAATGGGTTTGTTCAGATAATACATGCCTTCCAGCATATTTATCACAATATCCCCGTTTGTTTTACGGGCTTCAACTAATGCTCGGCCTACCGAGGCAAAAGGCTTGGATAGCGTTCCCTCGTTTGCATCAAGACCACTCGGTGAGACATAAAGGGATCTCTGAGCCAACAATCCTACAGGCCCTAAAAAAGCGAGTGCAAGTACTATTTTTTGAATTCTATTCATTTTTTTCATCTATGTAGCACTATTCTTGATTAAATATACGCTGGACAAAAAGATACAGATTATTGGCCCACTCAGTATCATCGTGCGCATTGCCATCCACGTGCCATACATGTGGAACCCCTTGTTCCTTGAGGTTCTGGTGCACACGTTGGCTGACACTAATCAGTCCATCTTTGTTGCCACAACCAAGCCACAACAATTTGAGTTTCTTCTTGGCTGCTTCCAAATCGGGCAACATTTTGGTGTCAGAAAGTCCCCCAAATTCATTGGTATTCGGAGCCGAAGAAAATCCACCGACGTAGGCAAATGTATTGATATGAGAAAGGCCAATATTCAGAGATTGACCACCACCCATGGACAGCCCTGCGAGTGTACGATGTTTGCGATCTGAGTAAACTGAATAATGAGACTCTACATAAGGGATAATATCCTTGAGTAAGTCGTTTTCGAAAGAAATGCCATACCCTTTATATCCGCCTGTTCGTTCCAACTGTTCATCAGGTTTGGGATTAGCCACAGTTACGTTTGTATTGCAATTGGGGAAAACCATAATCACCGGCTTGATCTTACCTTCGGCAATCAGATTGTCGATGACGTAGTCCGCATGAACCCAATACGGCCACTGACCCGCACCAGAATTGAGGCCATGAAGCAAATAGATCACCGGATACTTTTTATCGGTGGAATAACCGGGAGGCGTATAAACCAGCATTTCCCGACGTGTCGAGAGCGTTTTGGAGTCGTACTGAACATTCGAAATTGTACCGTGTGGAACATTATCGCGTTTATCTCTGAATCCGGCCGGTGGATCGTTAAATGCGGGTTTATCATCAGGACCCAGTACAGTTGGTCCGCCAAAGCCGCCTCTGCGTGCATTAGATGCCTCCTCTCGGAACAGTAAAGGGGCAAACTCGTGTAAACTACGCCTCCAGCTCTGCCATTCGTGGGCGGTATTCGGCGACACATAAAACACACTGTTGATACCGGCTTGCTTCAACGCTTCGGCATTTACTTTGGGATCGCCGCCGAAAGCACTATGATCTTTGTCGAGTTCGCGGCTTCCGTAACTGACGAATACAAGTTTAACTTTATCCTTAAACCCAGAAGCCTTATCCACATCGTTCATAGAGATGCTGCCACCGCTAAAAAGACCGATATGCGAAAATAGGTTGAGGTTGGCCAAGGTGATATGCTTAGTCTGCATACCGCCCATAGATAAGCCAGCCATCGCCCGGTGAGGCTGATCGGCAATCGTGCGGAAATTGGCATCGATGTATGGGATCACATCCTCAAGAACAATGTGTTCGAATACTCCAAAGTCGTAACCTGCTAGTCCCCCACTTTTGCTCAAATCACCAGAAATGCCACCGTTTTCCATCACTATTATAAATGGCATAGCCTTACCTTCGGCAAGAAGGTTGTCCATAATTAGACCCGCATGCCCCTGGTTTCCCCAACCACTTTCCCCCTCGCGATATCCATGTTGCAGATAGAGCACAGGATAGCGTTTGGTCACATCCTTGTCGTATTCCGTCGGAGTATATACAAAGCAGTGCCGGATTGATTGACTGGTCTTGCCGTAGTAGTAGATTTCTCGTAACTGGCCGTGAGGCACGTTTTTCAAAGCATAGAAGTCCTGATCCTTTGCCGGGATTTCGATATTGTTGCACCAAGCCCCCGAACCGAAAATGAAAGTACTGCCCGGATCCGATACTTCGGCACCATCTATTATAAGGCCATAGTAGTGATTGCCTTCGTCAAGCGACTCCGAGCTGCCCATCCAAACACCTTGTCCGTCATTTTTCAAAGGGTATTTGATCCCATTGATATTCAACTGTACATTTTTTGCATCAGAAGCCTTGATACGTACCCTGACACGTCCTTCTGAGTTTACCTGAGGGTATTCACTCCCTACCTGATTGGTAGAAGCAGATTTGAAATCTTCGACCACAGCCGTTGGTTTTTCCTGTGCCCAAGCAGTTTCGCCAATCAGATAAGAAAAACATAAAATGCCAATTTGCGCGACAACAAACATTCGTTTAATCATTTCAATATCTCCTAAATAATTCAATATTTTTTCAAATTCGACTCGCCAATAATACCTCTCGCCACAAGCCATTTACGGCAGGCTTCGGGCCATGTCGATTCGGTATTATTTGGGCGACCCAATCCATATCCGTGTCCACCTCGTTCATAAAGGTGCAATTCGCAGGGAATATGGTGTTTTTTCATAGCTAATGCATATTCAATACTGTTTTCTACCGGAACCGTACCATCATCCATCGAGTGTATCATAAATGCCGGGGGAGTTTCACTAGTAACTTGCATAGCGTTGGAAAAATGTTTTACTATTTCCGGAGAAGGATTCTTTCCAATCAAGTTCTCGCGCGATCCCATATGAGTGATGCTAGTATCCATAGAGATTACAGGATAAATCAATAAAGAAAAGTCAGGGCGAGCACTGGTAGAGTCAATCGGGTTGTACACTTTTTCATTAAAATGAGTTGAAACAGTGGATGCGAGATGACCTCCGGCCGAAAAGCCCATTATCCCGATTTTATGTGGATCAATGCCCCATTCCTTTGCGTTACGTCGTACAATACGAATTGCTTCTTGTCCATCCTGCAACGGAGCTATGGATTTGATTTTCATAATTGCATCGTCGGGCAAACGGTAATGTAAAACGATAGCCGAAATACCTAAACCATTTAGCCATTTGGCGATTTCCTGGCCTTCACCTACAAATGAAATTCCATAATATCCACCTCCAGGACATATCACTACTGCAGCGCCTGTATTTTTATCAGCAGGTGCTGGATATACCTGTATGGTAGGGGTTGTTATGAACCTTATTTTAATCCAGTAGGCAGAGTCAATTATTTGCTTATAATTGGGATTTTGAATTGAACCGGGCACTTTCCCATTCCATACTTCAATAATTTTGCTTTGACTGGAAAGATTACCGGTTACCATTATTAGGCAAATGAATGCCAACACGATCTGTTTTACACCTGATTTACTCATTTTTTTACTTTCCTTAAATCGATAGGCCTACTCTGTAAGGACAAACCTACTTTTTTGTAATTTTAAATGATTTTGTCCAGTTTTCCCCCGAAATTCTCACAACATACATGTTTGGTTTTAATGACTCACCCAATATCATTGTTCCCTTAATTTCCGAACGTCCAAAAGCTTCAACCTGCCGACCCATCATATCGAAAACTACAATGCGATCAACATGATCCGGTTTTTCCATTTTAACGCAGAAAGCAGAAGAAGACGAATTTGGGTAAATATCTATTTGTTCGGAAGTAACAGAAATAGCAGATAGACCGGTACTGCTTTGATCATCCCAATATATTATTCCACCGCCACCGGTGTAAACTCTACCGAAAACATTCATATCACCTACCAGCAATTCAAATCCACCAAACTGATGGGCATCATCATTCATTCTCAACCAGTTTACGCCCTTGTCGGTAGATCTGTAAAGTCCCGTGATCCCTTTTACAGTTCCCCATATAAAGATTGTCGGATATAGAGCTCCTGTTGCCGCTTTCCCAAATCCGACAGCTCTGCAACTTGTGACATTTGATACCGTTGTATAAGTCTTTCCATAGTCGGTTGAATACCGTAACCCGTTGGCTATTCGCGGGACCCATACATGACCTTCTTTACCGGGTGCTGTCCGACAAATATTCGTGGTCCAAGGATTTGAGGAACTCCCTGCACTCCCTGAAAACGAGAAGCTAACACCTTTATTTGAACTTACGTACATTCCACCATTACTCGGGTTATAAATATAAAAGTAATTGCTGTTTACAGGATCTGCTACCGGAATTGCTCCCCCAAAATTCACGCCGGTCGATCTTGTCCATGTGGAGCCATTATCATTACTATAATATACTGTGTCATTCGGACAATGAAGTATTGTTCCTCCATCCGCACTCAAAGCAACACGACCGCCAGAGCCCTTGGATGTGGCACAGGCTGTCCAGTTAACACCCATATTTGTGGAATAATACACATGGCTTCCAGCATCACTCGTGCGTACCAGTTTACTCACATTGGCACTGGCATACGCAACGCTACGGTTGGTGCCCACACTGGGTTGAAGTAACTTCGACGGATACGCATTAAAATCGTTGAATAAAAAACCATCCATATCGCCCATTGCACAAATAAACGGGCCACCCGGAATACTTATACCATCTTGAAAAGATGTTTCTTCTATTCCGATAACATCATATTTCCACGCAGGGTTGGTCACTGTAATATCGGAAGTGGTAAAAATTCCACCACCACCTACAACACGCACCTTTTTACTGTCAAAAGGGTCAAAAACTGCACATTCGGCCCAGTTTACCTGACCCGAAGTGTATCCTATTCCGTTATTATTAAATGTACTATTAGTACCATTCTTTATTGTCCAACTTGTACCTCCGTTGGTTGACAAGTAAACGAAATCGCCCCATGTTTTGCCGTATTGATTGTTATTATAAATTCCTGTTGTTGAAATCACTACCCTATTGACATTTGCAGGATCGATATCGATACCACCATAAGAAAGAGAACTAGTGCCCCATGTTAATGGTGTAACATTCGTCCAAACACCGGTAGAAGTGTTCAGCTTAAATACCCTGCCTGCACCATTAGTACCTGGGCCTTCATTATCTGCGTAGGTAACATACATAGTCGTGCCCTGAAGTACAGCCCTATGAGGAAAATAGGCGGTAGTGGCCGACATTGGGGTGAATGAAACGCCTCCATCGGTGCTTTTATAAATATTATCGCTGCCCGTGCGTGAAACTCCGATATAAATTGTTTGCGTTGTTCCGCCGGATTCTGTGGAAGGGTCAAAAACAACAAAACAGATTCCGTTTTCATTGGTAGTAGAAGTTACTCCATTCCAGGCAAGTGTCCACGTGAGACCTGCATCCACGCTTTTCCATAAGCCATTGGCTCTTGTACCGCAAAAAAGGATATTGCTATTATGTGGATCTACCGCAAGTCGTTCACCATTTCCTCGTCCATATCCATTTCCATGTGCTTTGAACTTTGAAGTAACATTCACCACTGTAAATGAAGTTCCTTTATCCGTGGATTTCAGAATTGCAGTTGCCCCACTATTGAAGTACGAAGTTCCGCATAATAGGTAGATGTTATTCGGGTTTTGCTCATCAATTGCTAAAGCTTCTACCCCATAATAGCCACCTTGTGCATCGGAAATCCAATCAAGCAACTGAACCCAGTTACTGTTTGCAGCATCCCAACGATAAGCGCCACCTACATCGGTACGGCAATAAATATCCCCGGTTGTTTTATGACTGATGATACCCGTTACAAAGCCACCTCCGCCAATTGGTATATGTTTGAATGCGTATTGTGCAAAGGATGACATACAATTAAGGAGTACAAATAGAATAATACTTATTTTTTTTGTCATGATTCTAAATGGAATAATTTTCATTTCAATTCGTACGTAATAACTTTATAAACAGCAGGAGTTTGAACTTCTGTATTCATAGCAGATTCCGTTGCAGGTTGGTTTGGTCCTGGCTGAGGAGGAACTATTTGTCCTTCTAACGTATGAGAAATCATAGCTTTACGTCCAGTTACAAGCACACAGTCATGTTGCCATGTTTCGTCACCATTGAGCATACGTGTAGTTACCCATTGTTCTCCTTCAAACTTTCCTTCAAACACTTGGCCTAGGCGAATATTTTTTGAGGGATTTTTCTTCCCAAATTTTAGCCGTGCCGTAATGCCTGCTACTAAATATTCATCTGGAGCAGTTTGAATAACCAAGCCATATCCTGTATTGTCCCAATTATTATATTCTACAAATACTCTATCCTCACCAAATTTAAGCGTATCGACCGTACTGTTTTTGGTGCGCATGAAACCTCGCATTTTACCTGTACCTTGATATTTTATTATGTATGGCATCAGTTCATTAATTACGGATATAGCCTGCCGATAAGCTAAATTGGTATAAGCATCCTCAATTCCAAATGGAGAAAAACAAATAGCATCATGTTCTGCATAAACATAAAAAGCCCGACCCTGTTCAATAGTGCTTTCGGGAATAAAAAGGGGATTATCAGAACGATGATACATTGACACTATTTCTTTATAGTTGGGTGCATAAATATCAGGTGCGCAGAAATCGATATCAGGCGCAACGGCTTTGTAAATATCCATTGCTCTGGATACAGGTCCGCCGTTTGGATATACCCCGGGTAATTCAGTAGAATTTTGAACCAGCCAGGCATTTACATACATTGGAAGGTTAAGTTCCTTTTTACCCAAGCGACATATCTCATTTATATACGTGGCATATTGCCAAGTCATGAAAAAGTTTTGTGCACTTTTCATATCGTCGGCAAATATTTCGGACCACGTACCTTTCGTTTTGCTTCCATTTTTTTGCCAAACACTTTTCATTTCAGGACTCAAATTATTTGTGTTTTTTTGCAAATACCGAATTAAGGTTTCCGGAACGGGAGACCTAAATAAGTCAAGAGCTTGTTTATTATAATCCATATCCTGAAATGCCCCAACCTCGTTTTCGGGCTGCATCATTACAACAGTATGTTCTTTGTCTATTTCCTTTATTCGTTTCATTAATTGCACATAAGCCTTAGCATCTGCCATCTGCGCTTCCTTACAAAAAGAGGATATTACTTCGCCAATGCTGCCATTGCTTTGCTTCAATTTAAAAAAACGTTTTGAATCTTTTTTTACCCAAAGTGGCGTATAAGTGGAAAGTCCATTTTTCCAGCTTGCAAACCATAAGATACAAAGTTTCAGATTGTTTTCGCGCGCTTGGGATATGATCCCATCAATAAGCGAATAATCAAATTTGCCCTCCTGAGGTTCGAATTGCTCCCATGCAATAGATGCGATAATTGTATTAAGTCCCATTTCTTTTAATTTAGGGAAAATGGGTGCCAAATAAGTTAAATTGGAGGAGGAAGAGTTATGCAACTCACCAGCAACCATAATAAATGGCTTACCATCAACATACAATCTGGTAAGAGTACCCTCCTTCCTTAATTGAGGTAATTCCTGAGCGTTTAAACAATAAAATGGTATCGCTGTAGAAAATAAAAAAGTAAGTAGCATTAATTTTTTCATACTTATTCTGTGATGACATCCATCTCGGCATACCCTGCCACATCATTGTCCTGCGTATTTTTTAATGCTTGTAACTTAATAAAGCGTGCTGCAACAGGGGTGAAATTTTTGATCTGAATCAACGGATTATTTCTTATATTCGAAAACGCTCCCTGATCAACTAATTTCCAGTTCAAATTGTCGTCAGATACATAAAACGTATAGGTCGTAATGATACCTGAACTCCATCTATTCTGATCGGGTAAATAGTGGAATCCACTAACATTATACGTATTGCCAAGATCAATAACCAAATCGATAGGCATCTTTTTATCTCTCTGATGCCACACGCTGGCAGGATCTCCATCAATAATGGCAGCAGCTCTTTCATCATTTAATCCGACAAGTTTCCAGTTTTTTCTTGAAATATCAAATTTTTCCAAACCTACAGGGCTACTTTTGCGCGAAGTCGGATCGTATGAGATTGCTTTCACGACCACCTTCCCATCTGCTTGGAAAGGGCCTATATATAGGATTGAGTTTGAAGTCGGTTCGCTACCGTCTAATGTATAATAGAAAATCGGGCCAATGTCGTTCGTATTTATGGTCACTTGGCCTGATTGGTTTCGAACAATAACGGGAGCATAAAGAAATACCGGTGCATCATAAACACCAATATTGGAAATAACAGGACTAGCTTTGGAGTCGGTTACGCTGAATCGAACCTGGGTCGCCTTCACCGCCGAGAAACGCAATATCCTTTTGTATCCAATGGTTGTTGCCTTGGCCAGTTCCTTCCAACTTCCGTCCACGAGGGCTTCTACCGTAAAGGCTTTTACGCGTTGCCCCAAACGAATGTATTCCTGCACAAGGAATCGGTTGAACAAGGTTGGTTTTCCCAAATCGATGGTCAACGAAGCAGTCTTCATAGCATCATCCGTAGTCCAATAGGTATTTTTCTTTCCATCGACCGCCATCGTTCGGTGCCTACCCAACGCAGGTCACCACGGTCGCCACCATCGTTCCAAATCACACACTTGGGTTGTAACTTGTGAATCAGTGCATAGGTATTCTTCCAATCGTAATAGGTTTTTGCATCAATTTTACGGGTTTCATTGGCTCCACCGTAATATCCATTACCACCGTTGGCTCCGTCAAACCAGACTTCGAAAATTTCGCCGTAGTTGGTCAAAAGTTCAGTAAGTTGGTTACGGAAATAGGTGATATACTCAGGTTTTCCATAATCAGCACTGTTTCTGTCCCATGGTGACAAATAGATACCCAATTTTAAACCGTATTCTTTACAGGCATCGGCCATTTCGCGAATCATATCGCCCTTGCCGTTTTTCCAGGGTGCATTTTTCACGGAGTACTCCGTATATTTCGAAGGCCATAGACAAAATCCGCAATGGTGCTTGGCTGTGATAATAATCCCTTTCATGCCCGATTCTTTACATACCCGCGCCCATTGGCGGCAATCGGCCTTTTCGGGGTTAAACAGCTTGACATCTTCGTTCCCGAAGCCCCACGACTGGTCGGTGTACGTGTTGAGTGAAAAGTGCACAAAAGCATAGCTTTCCATTTCCTGCACACTCATTTGATTCTCGGATGGAGTCGGACCATAAGCTGCTGGTGCTTTTACCTGAGCAATGCCGATACTTGTTGATATAAACGCAAGAACAATTACGTATAAAAAAATTCTATTCATTTGATCGTTTGTTTACTCTAATTAATACTTCATTGTTTTGATAGTTATTGCATTTGCTGCCAATGTGGACGAGGTAACAGTTAGCTTTACATCGCCAGCATCACGTGTACTCTTGATTACGACCAGTACTTTACCTTTCCATGCTTTACGTGTATTGCCCACATAAGGGTCGGTATCTTTAATATCGGCATTATCTACTCCTGCAATGACACCAGGCCCATCGATTTTTAAATGCAAGCGGTTGGTGGCATTCGGTTGGAATACTCCGTCCTTGTCTGTTATTTCAATCGTTATGTATGATAAGTCCTGTCCGTTGGCCACTATTTCCTTTCGGTCGGCTGTAAGTTTTAGTTTTGCTGCATCACCGGCAGTTTGCAGAATGGTTGATTCTATTTCTTTATCATTTTCAACTCCAACAGCTTTAAGTAAACCCGAAGAATATGGAATCGGAAAAGTAGCTTTAAATTGTTGTTCAATAGCAGTTACCTGTTCACCAACCAGCTTGTTGTTCAGATAGAGCCTTACCTTAGGATATTTTGAATAGACTTCAACCTGTATGTCTTTACCTTCAAAACCTGGCCATGTCCAGCTTTCCCATGTAGGCCAAACCGACCACATGGTTTCTTTGATTTTCAATGGATAAGGTTCTGGTTCACGAACAGCCATGTACAATTTTTGATCGTTATTGTACAACATGCTCCTGAAGTGCGATATGGGTTTTCGCCAGCCGATCAAATCAATATCGCCACAATAAGCGCCATGCCAGGGGAAAAAGTCATGCTCCCAATGTTGTCCCGGAAGATCACCCGAATAATACCAGCGACCTATAGACGATTCACCCAGATAATCCATGGCTGTCCACACAAAATCTCCGATAACACAATTGTTCTCCTGTGCTAATTTCCAGTTGATAAAGGCATCGCGGGGGAACGATTCGGTATGGACAATAATACGTGAAGGGACCCTTTTGTGGTCGTCAGGGGCGCTATGCAATTGATAGTTATAACCAGCTACATCATGAGCCGCAAAAAGCGGGTCGAAAAAATTCCATTCTTTACCCCAACCTAAAATAGCAGATGTAACCGGACGGGTATCGTCAATTTTCTTAATCGCGCCGACAAGCATCTTAGCAGTTTCCACTGCTTCAGGCTTATCCCGTTCAGGGATTTCATTGCCAATGCTCCACATAAATATGGAAGGGTGATTGCGGTCGCGCAGAATCATGGTTTCAAGGTCGCGTTGCCACCATTTTTCGAAATACTTAGAATAATCGTTCTTGTTTTTGCCAATTTTCCAGCAATCGAATGATTCGTCCATTACAAGCAATCCCAATTTATCGCAGGCGTTCAGAAACGCTTCGGAAGGTGGATTATGGGAAGTCCGGACGGCATTGAATCCACCAGCTTTAAGTAGTTCTATCTTGCGTTCTTCAGCGCGGTCAAAAGCAGCAGAACCTAAGCAACCATTATCGTGATGCACGCAACCTCCATTAATTTTTACTGTTTTGCCGTTAAGCTGAAAACCATTTTCGGCAGTAAATTTTATGGAACGGATACCAAAACCGGTTCTGGTGTCGTCAAGCACCTTTTTATCTTTTAACACCTGTACTTGAGCCTGATATAAATCGGGAGTTTCAGGTGTCCAAAGCATCGGATTCGACACTTGAATGGTTTGAGTGATTTCCTTCTCGCTATTGGCGGGAAGTACCATTTGTACCTGACCCTTTCCCACATTTTTAGAACTCGTATCCCAAAGAAGGGCTTTAACAACAATACTTTGTGAAGAAGAAGTTTCATTTTTTACCAATGTTTTCACCAGTACGGTTGCCTTTCTTGAAGATACCTCGGGAGTTGAAATGCCAACACCCCAATGCGCTACATGTACAGGATCGGCAGCCATCATCCAAACATGACGATAGATTCCGGAGCCACTGTACCACCGGCTGTTTACGTGCTGTGAATTATCTACCCGTACCGCAATAACGTTTTCTTTTCCGAAATTCAGATAGGGTGTCAGGTCGTAACTGAACGAGCTGTAACCATAGGGATAAACACCCAGCGATTTTCCGTTGATAAAGACTTCGGAATTCATATAAACACCTTCAAAATAGATCGCTATTTTTTTAGCGTTCCACGCATCGGGTGCCTGAAAGGTTTTCCGATACCAGCCAATCCCTGCCGGAAAATATCCGCCACCTCCACCTGTAGGATTTTTAGGATGAATTTGCCCTTCGATACTCCAATCGTGCGGCAAATCGAGTTTACGCCAGTTCGCATCATTAAAATCGGTTGCTTTGGCTTCAGAAGCATCACCTAAAAAGAATTTCCAGTCATAATCAAATAACTGTTTTCTTTCCATGCTATTTTGCGCATAGCCTGAAAAAGAACTTACAAATAGCATGAATGCCAATACTATTTGTTTTGTGTGTGAATTTAAGCTGTCCATCTTCTCACCTATTTATTTAATTCACCAGTAATTTTTGCACTTCCGATATACCATCGTTTTCAACCTTAACAAAATAAATTCCTTGTTTGCAATTTCTCAGGTCAAGAGAGGTTTGATTCGTAAAAGAACCCTTTAGTTCTTCCCTACCCAACATGTCAACTAAAGAGTAACTAATAAAATTTGATGACGTATCATATTGCAGATTAACAATTTCATTGGTCGCCGGGTTGGGATAGACTTTTAACGAGGAAGATGTTGGGTTCGAAACAGCCGAAACTGAAACAACTGTAATATTCGCTTGTCCAAAAATGTCAGAACCGTCTTTGGCTGTGGCCGTTATAGTAACCGAACCGGCTTTATTTGCAGTGATCAAACCAGTATTGCTAATGGTTGCAATAGTCGCATCATTTACAGTCCAGGTAACTGTTTTATCGGTAGCAGTTGACGGTGATACAATTGCTGACATTTGCAAGGTGCCTCCAACACCCTGAATTGTATTTGATCCTCCCTGACCTGTCACGCTGATAGCTGTAACTTTGGTATATTTCGTAGAAGCTACCGGAAGACCGGTTACATCAATAACTACAACCGAACCAATAGGATTGGGAGCTTTTGCAGGCACAGAAATCCGAATATATCCTAGGCTATCTTTATAGTTCAATAATGCTGTTGTGTCATTCAACAAGTAAATTTTGTTGATGGTATTTGTTAGGGATGGCACTTTCAACAATCCGTTTGTAGGCCATGAAAAAACTTGGGCATATAGTTTCCCAGATTTCTTTGTATATAAACCCCATATAGGTTCCGACGAAAACGGACTTCGGGTTGCTCCATATATACTGCTGCTATAAATATTCATCCAATCGCCTACACTGTCTAATTTAGATATCGACTCGCTCGGTACCGTACCATCACCCTTTGGACCAATATTCAATAAATAGTTTCCATCTCTGGACACATTCTGAACCAATTCCAGAATTAGGGCTTTGGTTATCTTGTATTTATTATCTGTGGAATTGTATCCCCATGAGTTATTCATGGTTTGGCAAGTTTCCCATGGTCGGCTGTTGGCGGTGGCGAGTATCGATCCTTCAGAACAATCCCAATCACCCAATCCGGCACCTCTAAAAACCCGTTCGTTCATCAACAGATTTGGATCTAACCCCCTTAGGTAGTTTTGTAAATCCACACCATCGGCTTTTGTCCACCATTTATCAGGGCTTGTTGTCCCATATGTATAAGCACCGAAATTATAAGTCCAGTCTCCATCGAACCACAATACGGCAGGATGGTAATTGTCTATCAGTTCTTTTAACTGCGCTTTCATATCGGCAATATAATTTGCTTTGGCTGTTGCCGAAGTCAAAGTTGAATAGGTATACCAGTTATTAGCACTAGTACCATGTGATATTTGCTGAGAAGGATGGTTCCAGTCCAGAATAGAATAATACAAACAAAACTTCACTCCAACAGCATCGCAAGAATCTTTGAGTTCCTTCAGAACATCTCTTGTTTTATCAAAAAAAGTAAATTCGCGCAAATCGTACAACTTTGTCGTGTCAATGCTTTTAAAACTCTTTACTGCAGTAGGCCACATGCAGAAACCCTCGTGATGTTTGGATGTAATCACTAGATATTTCATACCTGCTCTTTTTGCCAACCGCGCAATTGTTCCGGCATTGAATTTTACCGGGTTAAACTTTGACGAAACCTGAGTTTGATAAGAGGTTTTCGTATAATTACCCGACATAGCCCATTCGCCCTGAGCCAAATAGGAATATGACCCAAAATGGATAAACATGCCAAAACGGGATTCATACCACCAGTTCATTTTGGCAGGAATGGTATATTGCGCCACTCCTTTTTGGGACGAAAAAAGCATTGTAACAAACAAAACTACAAATAAATATGTCTGTTTTTTTTTCATAAATTGTTTTTTAGGAAGGTCTCTTGTACCTAATCAATAATGATTTTAAGTTGTTGCGTTTGAGTATTATTACTTAGATATAAAAAATAGAGTCCCTTTTGTAAATAGGGGTTGAAACTGATAAATTTTGCAGGGTCTACATTTCTTGAATAGACAGTCTTACCTGTGCAATCAATAATATCTATAGTATTGTACTGAAATGCATTACTTTCAATATTCAATAAACCAGTTGTCGGATTTGGGAAAACAAACAGGCCACCTTCATTTATATCTTTAATTCCAGATACATTTTTTTTTCAAACATGAACCAATTAAAGTTAAACCCTCCTGTAGTTACAAGTAATTTCAAGATATGTTTCCCTACTTTTAAAGGGATATCCTTCGAAAAAGTTTTATACGTTTGCCAAGCCCCTGTGTTAGTAAATGATATAGTACCAACTTTCACATTATCGAGTAATATTGAAACAGCACCACCTATGGAGTTAGGGGAAGCACATCGAAAAGTAGCGTTGTAAACTGTATCTGATGCAACATCAATCGCATATTCCAGCCAATCGTTGGCATCAATGTATCCAATACTTAAACCGCCACCGGTGTCTCCGGTATTTTCAGTTACAATACCATTTTGGTCTAAAAATAGTTCTGCTTCAATTTTGCCGGGAACCTTATGAACAGTATTGTTACAAATCCTTATAGCTGCATCGCCCATTCCGGTTGGGGCAATATCATAATTTGAGATGAATATTTTATCAAGTTTAGCCCCTTCTTCTCCATTGGCAATTGAAAAAGTATGGTTGCCTGCTTTCAGCGTATACCTCTTTAACTTTAACCATTTCCATCCACTTGTAGTCAGACCGTTAACATACTCAAACGGTCCATCGTCCATTTTAACCCAGTATGAATCACTAGTAGCAGTTGGGCAATTTAACCGAGCGTACACAAAAAAAGTTGTGTCAGATTTCGCCGTAAAATCGAAATAAACAACATTTGCACTATCTGTAGGTGCTTCGGTAGTATTATTATACCCAGGCTTAATTGTTAAGTAACTAGTGTTTGATGCATTCACATCGTGAATTTCATTCCAATTACCACCAACTGTTGAACATTCAGCTTCAAAATTATAAGCCTCCGGTTCAAGGACTTTTGCTTTATTACCCAATAAAGGTAGCATTGCAGCTGCATATCTCATACCAAGTGTTCTATATCCTGCAGAGCTAAAGTGCGCCCAATCCCCGACCAATCCTTCAGCAGAAATTACATGTGATGTAGGAATAGTTTTAGGAAGTGTTCTGATAATGGGATTCATAGCTGAGTAAACACCCGTATACACTACTTCTCCGGATAAAAGTGGGACTGAATCAGCATTTAACGAAAGTTCGTTTAACATATCATTGTATACTTTCTTTACATAATTTGGCCACTGAGTGTTGCCTGTATTGGCTTCGCCCTGATGCAATAGGATACCTTTAATAACGCCATCTTTCTGTGCCAATCTGACCAGATCCATAAGATGCTTACGTGGATTCCAGTTGTACATTCTTACTTTGGATAAATACCATTCTTCATTAAAAGTAGAATCGTAATTTTGATAGACATCTTTATCAAACAGCCTGATGTCGCAGCCACCAACAGCAACATTAATTACACCAACAGTAATGCTGTCCGGAAGGTATTTAACCAGGGTCCTTCCAAAATAGTCGGCAGGCGATAACCCTGTGGTGCACTGACATAATGGTGGAAGAGCTGAATACCATGTACCCGCCTTTCTGCCTGTGTCTGAACAATCCAGCGATTGAAGAACCTTAAAACGACTATTTACAGTTCTGTCCTGTGTTTCAATTGCTCCCTGACCTTCCATGTTTGACTGTCCGAAGCAAAGGAATATGTAAAAATTTGGATTTTGTGAAAATGTTTTTGTAGTTAATAGGAACAATCCTATTAATAAGAACATTTTTAAATATTTTTTTTGTGTGTTCATAATGTACCGATTAAAAAAAAAATTAATATTCATTTTTCAACGAGCTCTTGTTTCCCAATATATTCCATAACAAAACCAACGTGATAGGACTTATTCCCCGAATTGGTGTATTTCTCCATTGTTTTAGCACCCCATGTATCATCGCCTCCAACCCCGTGAATATTCAAATCAATATTCAGGTTTATAAAATCACGTTTCGGAAGCAGGTAATCGTGCGTTGTATTTTCCAAATCGTCTTCTGTATAAGGCCATGCCCGAAAATTTAGTGGCTGCAAACCAGTAATTCTAATGGTTTCATTGTTTGGGGCACTTAACGAAAACCAGCGTACATCGCAGCGATTTGCATTTTCTTGCGGTGCCGGATATGATACTACAAAATTTTCCAATTCTGCGTGGTACAAACCAATCAACGAAGCTGTTTTGCGGTCAGGGTAATTTTCGTATGGTCCTCGACCATACCAGTCGATGATGCTGTAGTTTTCCGGGAAACGAACCCTCATGCCAAATTTTGGGATTAGAGGAATGGTATCACACATAGGGGAATATGTAACTTCGACTTGCAATTTTCCCATTCCGTTTAATTGGTAATTCAGCGTATAGTATGCACCAATGGTTGGCAAATTCATATCAAACTTTACGGATACGAAATTGCCTTGCCTGATTACTGCAACATTATTAACCATCCTGTTCTCAGCTGCTTTCTTCCATTTGCCCAATTCCCATGAATAACCACTGTGCTTTTGGTTATCGTTCGGCGTTTTCCAGAAATAGGGCTCGAGCTTGCCTTTGAGCAACTCTTGCTGATTAACTATCCAACTTACCAATGAACCATTTTTCCTGTCGAGGGTGAAGGTCATTTTTCCCGTTTTTAGTTCAATTTGCGAGGGCGATTCTGTTACAATTACCTGTTTTCCGTCTGGAAATATATTTGTCCACCTATATGGTTTAATTACAAACTGCTCACGGGCAATACAAAAACCCTCTTCCGCCCAAATGGTTGCAGTCTTGAGTTTCGCATAAATATTCAGACATATTTCGGAGGAAGCCGTATCAACAACTTGCGGTGAAGGAAGCACTATGTTTGAAGATGTCCCCGGTAAGATGTTGTTGCAATAGAACTTGCCGTTTTGTATCGGTTTACCGTTCAAAGTATATTCGTATTCAAAATCGAAGTTGCGAAGCGACAGGAAATCATAATGGTTTGTAACTCCAATTGTTATGTCCTTATCGTTTAAAAGCTGAAATACAACCGGTTGATAAACTTTCTGAACCTCATAATAGTGAGGATATGGCTTTCTGTCGGACGAAACCAAACCTTTGATGCAAAAATTTCCATCGTTTGGTTTATCGCCAAAATCGCCGCCGTAAGCCCAAAATTCATTATCCTTCAGTTGATAATCATCAGGGTGATCAGTGAGTTTTAGAGGTGAACCATCCTTTTTCTTTGCCAGACCCTGATCTACCCATTCCCAAATGGCAGCACCGGTAAGGCTTGAATCGGCATAAAATACATCCCAGTATTCCTGAAGGTTTCCGCCAGAATTACCCATCACATGCAAATACTCACGCATAAATACCGGTTTATCTTTTATGTTTTCTCCCAATTTTTTCAGATCGGCAGGATGCAGATAACCTTCATCGTAAATAGCTGAAACATCACGTTGGGTATCAGAATAAATCAGTCGGCTTGAATCAAGTTTCTTTATGGTATCGGCCATGGCTATTAAGTTTTGTCCGCGACCGCCTTCATTTCCCAATGACCAGAATATAACACAGGGGTGGTTTTTATCTCGCTGTACCAGCGAAACAGCCCTTTCCACGTGTGACTTTTTCCACACCGGGTTATCGCCAATCTCCTTATTTCCAATACCGAAACCATGGGATTCCTGATTTGCTTCGTCCATTACATAAAAACCATATTGGTCACAAAGTTCATAAAACAAGGGGTCGTCCGGATAATGGCAGGTACGTATCATGTTGATATTGGCCTGCTTCATCAGTTCCAAGTCGCGAATCATGGTATTCCGACTCACATGTTTTCCGGTACGCGGATGTTGCTCATGACGGTTCACTCCTTTGAGTTTCACCGCTTTGCCATTGATATAAAATACATCGCCCCTGACTTCAATTTTACGAACACCGAAATAGCATTCAGCCTTATCAACTAACTCATTCTTATTGTTTTTGAGTTTTAAGATCAGATGATATAAATCCGGCGTTTCGGCAGACCAAAGCCTGGGCTGTCTTATCAATGATTTCAATTCGAGCAATGCTTGTTTTGACTTTTGAACCGTCTGAACTTTCTCGGTAAAAGTGAGGTCAACCCTATCGCCTTGTGCGGAAAATCCTGAAACTTCAGCATCAATGTGCAATCCCTTAATATTTTGGGTTGAGCGGTTTTCGATATTCAGGTCAATAGCAATGTTCGCATTGTCGAACGAATTGTCCGGCACAGCTTTCACAAAGAAATCGCTGATAAAGGTTTGGGGACGGGCAATTATATCAACATCCCTGAAAATACCGCTTAATCGCCAGATGTCCTGATCTTCCAGATAGCTGCCATCGCACCAGCGATACACTTCAACAGCCAGCTTATTCTCACCTTTATGGACGAAATTTGTTATATCGAACTCGGCAGGTGACATGGAATTTTCGCTATACCCAACTTTTTGACCGTTTATCCACACATACATGGCCGAGAGCACGCCACCAAAGTTTATGAACACCTGTTTCTGGTTCCAGTTTTCAGGGATGGTAAAGGTTGTACAATAACTTCCCACTGGATTTCGTTGAAGAAAACTTGTGAAAGATTTTTCGGGTTCGCTTGTAACTTTTGGAGCATCACGCTTGAACGGATAGGTAAAGTTGGTATAAATTGGAGTTCCAAAGCCCTGAAGTTCCCAGTTCCCCGGAACCAGGATGTTGTCCCAATTTTCTGTCGAATAATTCTCGGTATAGAAATCTACCGGTCGCGATTGCGGATCGGGAGACCATTTAAACTTCCAGATACCGTTAAGCGATTGAATCGTTGGATTGTCAGCCTTTTCGGATGCAAGAAAACTATATGCGTGTGGTTTTTCTTTATTTATTCCATTAACTTCGGGGTTTTCCCAATCGGGAAGAATTTGGGCATAAAGTAAATTTATGGAGGAAAATAGGATCCCCAATAAGAGCTTTTTTACCACATTCGTTAATTTAGGCATACTTATTTTTTAATATTGATATTATTTACACCTCCTTTTAGTTGTCTTTCAACGCCATTCCAGATGAAAACTCCGCCTAAATTAGCTGGCAAATTCACTTCACCACGAAGGCTATTTTTATCTGTTTGCAATTTAACACGAATAGCTCCCAGTTTATGGGGCATAGTTGCATCAATATATTTTAAACTCCCCAAATTAGGTTCTATCCTTACAGATTTAAAGCCCGGTGAAGCAGGTTTTATTCCACTAACTAATGATAAAAAGTAATAAACCGGCGAGGCGCTCCATGCATGACAATCAGAACGTGCAGGGTCTGGTGTCTCAGCAAAAGTGCTCAAACCGCTATCTACCATTTTTTCCCAGGGAGCTAATGCCTCTGTAAATTGGTCGCCCTGCCCGGCTTTTTGAAGTGCTTCGAACAAGTAAAATTTGAAATATAAGGTGCATTGTGCCAAATCTTTGTCGTTAAGAATGGCACTAACTATTTTTGCTTTATCTGTTGTTTCAGGAAACGTATTCGTCAAAATGGCCAAAACATTAGCATGTTGACTAAAAGTATTCTTTTCAGGAGAATCGGCAATCAATCCTTTATTCGAATCGAAACATGTTGAAAAAACAGCATTTTTAATTCTATCCCCCAAATTTCTATATTCAACAGCCATATCATGCATGTTGTATCCATTGAAAACATCTGCCGCTTTTTCCAACGTATAAACATATTGCAAGCTGAGTATAGACGAATTGCCATTATGCGCGGCAGGCGGATTACCATTATCCCATCCTTTGGAATATGTCCAATCTACAAAATCCCACCACTCAACAGGGCCTAACATACCATTGGAATCAATGCGATTTCTAAACCAATTGAGTGTTTCCTGCATACCGGGAATCATTGATTTTACAAAAGTAGAATCGTCATTCAGCATCCAATAATCATAAACCATTGTAACCCAAACCAACGAAAAGGTTGGAATAATTTGGACTTGGTTACTTGGAAACCGGCTTTGTGTAATGCCCATTGGCAATCGAGAATCTCGTAACGTTGAAATTGCATTTTTCACCAAGCGGGAATCTCCCGATACGTATGTGGAGACTAGTGCCTGAATCCGGGCATCGCCAATATATTGAAGTTGCTCATAGTATGGACAATCAAAAAAAGTCTCATTCGCACAAAGGCGTTGTGTCCGCCAGCCAACATTCCAAATATCCTTTAGCTGAGGATTGTCGCAATTAAAAGATGCCTTTTCTTCTAAAGGATATGCCGAAAAAATGCTATAGAAATCATTCAAAACAAGAGGTTCATTTTTTGTTTCAATCTCCATTTCAACATATCTGAAAGCACGCCACCACAAGGTTTGGAATATACGATTGTTTTCCCCGTCGCAAATTATAACATCGGAGTTGCCTGTTATTTGTTTGTTTTCAATGTCATTCCGGTTACCCTTATTTCCAATACTATCAAACAAGCTTTCTGCATACGTAAGTTTTATTTTGCTATCTCTTCCTTTCGAGAAATTTAGTACAGGATATGCTGTTGTTAATACATTTTGGTCAATAAGTAATTTTACTTTCGAATTTGCTGAAATAGTGATTGGTGTTTTGCCCATCAGAAACCCTGCCGGAATGTTGGTAATATCAGAACGGCGAATTTTTAAAAATCGCTGTTCTTTTTCTTCCATTAAAGGTATCTGTCTTTGTGAAAGCAAATGGATTGAAGGGCCTCCCCATTCTCCCACACAACCAAGAGGATTCCCGGTTTCTACGACTTGGGCAAGTTTCCAACCTGCTGTATTAAAATCGTTATCCAACCAGTCCCAGGGATGTTTTTCACAATTGAACTCCTCGCCGGCTCCGGCAGCATAAAATTGATTTATGTTTACCGAAACAGGCTTATACGCCGTATTTTTAAAAACGAGCCAACTGTTATCTGAGTTAACGATATTCTCCTCGTTCGTATTTCCCTGAATGATAAACCCTGTTTGCCCAGACATTTGGGCTAAAGGACGATGCCAAGCAAAATTCCATACTATCGAAGAAATTCTATTTTTGCCAGAATGAAGATAAGACGAAATATCTATACTCTCGAAATTCCATTTGAATAAATAACTTCTGGCAGGGCCGTTACAAACGTATACACCATTGATATATAGCTTGTAGCGATTGTCTGCCGACACATGTATAATAAACTTGTCAGGCTTTGAATTAATTGAGATTTCTTTTCTGAATAGATAGACTCCATAATCCGTGTTTGAATTATCCGGATATGAAATCCATTTTGCAGTCCAGGGCTTGCGAAGCAATTCAGGATTAATTTTTGTTACCTGTTGCGCCGAAAGCCTTGTGCTAACAGATGATATACTCCTTTTCTGGGCACTAAGATTTAATGATAGAAAAAGGTGAAGTATCAGTATACTTATTAAAAGAGGGCTAATTGTTTTTGCTTTTCTCATTGATATGACAGAATGATTTTTCGTAAGCTTACTTAATAGTTTTAATGACGACTTCGGTTCCTTTTAAATTTTCTGATAATGCTTTTATACGGATTTCACCGGTCTGTTTATCCGATTGAACAAGCACCATGCAATAGCCGTTAAACGCCATACGCTGGCTGGCTTTATCCGGTTCGTGACTGCTTGGATTTCCGTTTCCTGTACCGATTATCCGACCTGGTCCTTCAATAGAGAAATTCACTTGATTATTGGCAGTCGGCACGACTCTGCCTTTGGCATCTAGAATTGAGACTTTAATGACAGCGACATCGCAGCCATCGGCCTTAAGGTTAGTGCAGTCACTGCTTAAAGTTAGTTGTGCAGGGGCTGAGGTTGTTTCTACAATATCTTTAGTAATGAGCCTTCCTTCTTTGTAACCCCGCGCTTCAAGTTTTCCGGGTTTATATATCAGAGGCCAAATCAGTTTCGTATATGGAATTGCCTTTTGTTTTCCTATGCTTTTGCCATTGAGTAACAACTCAACCTCTTCGCAATTAGTGTAACAATGTACCTTTATGCTATCTCCTTCTTTGCCGGGCCAGTTCCAGTGCGGAAATATATGCACCACCGGTTCATTTGTCCAAGCAGCTTTGTATGCATAATATCCGTCTTTTGGAAAACCACATATATCCATAAATCCAAAATGTGATGTTACACACGGCCATCGGTACGGAGTAGGCTCACCACGATAGTCGAACCCTGTCCAGACGAACAATCCGCCAAGGTATGGATATTTGACAACATCCGCCCAGTCTTCGCCGGGTAGTGGTCCCCATTCGGGTTGCCATAAGCCGAGGTTTGAAACATAGCCTTTTCCCCAATCGTTTTGATACTCCCCACGCGTTGAAATGAAACTTGTGGTTTCGGTACAAAACTCAACTCGCTGAGGGTATTTTTCGTGATCTTTCACATACGCCAATTTTTTATCGCCGTAGTTATATCCCACCACATCCAACATATCGCTATACCCACCATCATTGCGGCCATGGTTCATGGCGGCAGTCACTTTACGGGTTGGGTCAATTTTATGAGTGGTAGCAACCAATGTTTCAAGTATCCTTGCACCCATTACCGTGCCTTGAATCCATTCTTCATTTTCCATACTCCACATAAAAATTGAAGGATGGTTACGATCCCGGTATAACATGGTTTCCAGATCTTTAATCCCTTCCTCATTGCTCGACAACATACGGTTTTCATCCAGCACAAGAAGCCCAATACTATCACACATATCAAGCAATTCAGGAGTAGGAGGATGATGTGAACAACGGTAACCGTTGCTTCCCATTTCTTTAAGCACGTTTAATTTGTACCAATTTATTTTATCAGGAAGGGCAACGCCTATTCCGGCAAAATCCTGATGGTTGCATGTACCTTTCACAGGATACAATTTTCCATTGAGAAATACTCCATTGCGATTGATTTCAACGGTTCGTACCCCAAAAGTGGTTTCGTAAGTGTCAATGATACTTCCGTTTTCAGAAACTTCGGTCAGGACTTTATAAAGGTTTGGCGTTTCGGGCGACCAAAGCAAAGGCTTTTGAATCGCTCCTTTTTGTGCAACCTCCATTGAACTAAAAGGCTCAATTACCTGAGATGAAGTTTTTGTATCAAGTACGACTCCTTTATTATCGACAATTTTTGAAATGAGCGTAACATTTTTAGATACCTTATACTCGTTTTTCAGTGTCGTTTTTACGCTCACTGACGCTTCATCCGCCGAAACTGAAGGTGTGGTAACATAAGTGCCAAAACGGTCAACATGAAGTCTATCGGTTTTATTGAGCCAAACATGTCGGTAAATACCGCATCCTTCGTACCACCAACCTTCGTATTCGGTGGCATCAACCTTTACAAGAATAACATTTTTACCTTCGTTTCCGTAACGTAAAACATCAGTCAAGTCATAGTTTGAAGGTGTGTAGCCACTTTGGTGATTTCCAAGGAGCTGACCATTGACCCAAACTGTACTATTTCTGAAAATACCGTCAAACTCAATGGATATTTTCTTTCCTTGATCGGTTTCCGGTATTTCAAATTCTTTTCTATAAAAACCTATTCCACCTGGCAAGAATCCGCTAACAGCAGGTGCACTTCCAATTGAATTATCATTAACAAAAGTACCTTCCACACACCAATCGTGCGGAAGACTCACTTCCTTCCAGTCTTCGGGTTTGAACGTAGCAGCTTTGTCAAAATCGGTATACGCAATGACGGCTTCTTTATTGGTTTCAACTTTTACATTGACATCGGTTAAGCCTCCATAACCGCATGCTTTTATTGCATGCTTGATAGCAATGTCTCCTTTGTGGAACAACCAAGAAGAATCAAAATTGCCTCTGGTTCTCCTTGAAACGTTGGCCTTTTGTAAGTTCTGTGTATTTCCTTCAAAAGGGATTAACGACAATAAAAAAAAGGAGCACAAGAATTTTACGAATCTCTGTTTAAATTTCATAGATGTTATTGTAAATTTTATTTATAGGCTGCCATACATTTCTTAAGTTGATAGTGCTTTTCATTGCTTATTTTCACGAAATACATTCCATCAGATAAATTAACAGGTAGGTGCAAAACAGTTTCTCCGGCTGTTGCCCTGTTGCTTATCAGTTTACCCATTACATCGAGGATTTAATTTTATTGTGTTAAAAATAAGCAGCACTTACAATCAACTTATTGGACACAGGGTTGGGATAAATACTTACATTTTCATCTGTTACATTTCAAATTTGTACTTTTTCCCATGTTGGTTCTTTTTACTTAGGTTTCGCCACCGTAAAGGTAAACCTTCAGGGGGAATTACCGAAAGGGGTTCCCCTTCCTTTTAGCTTCCAAAATTATTTAACCGGACACCAGTGGTGTTTTTTCATGAAATGTATTATTTTGAATAAATGTGAATATGGCTACTAGGTATTCTTTAGCAAAAGCAAAAATATCTCAAGTTTAACTAAGCGATGGGCTGTTTTGTGTCGAAAACCAGCCACATTTGTTGCAAGCAAAATAAGAACGCCCCGTTCGTTTATCTTGTTCAAATCCTCATTTTTGGCTACATTCCCAGAATTTGAAAGAAACGACCTGCAGCAGGCCAATAGATTACAATCAACAGATGGGTTGGGAAATATCGATTTTTGGCATACTTTTGGAAGTGAAAACCTCGTACTGCGCGTATGAAGTGAACGAGCAGCCTCTCTTTGTCTTTGTATGAATGATTACAGACTGTTCAGGATCGATTTAACCCTTTCAGATATCAAACTTCCTTCTATTTTTCCAGCCAATTGCTTACTTGCCGCCCATCACCTTGCCCATGTCCTTGGAACCGGCGGCACCGGTTTCAGCAATAATGGATTTGATGGCGGCTTCCAAGTCCGCGTCAATTTGTTCGGCTAAGTTCACTATTTAACAAATATGAAGACTATTAACGAGGAGAGATAAACCATTTAGTTCGGTCAGAAAGCAAATTTAGATAGTAATCGTAGTTATCGGAATGCTTCGCTGCCACTCTTTTCGCAAGAAAAGTCGGATCTTTGCGATGGTCGGACATCCTGATCAGGTCTTGAAAACGATTCCCTTCAAATGCGGCTTCAAGAGCCAGTTCGTCACAGATTTTTTCTTCCACGAAACTTATCGAATCTGTGTTTGCAGCCCGCAAAGCCGCAGAATCCGGAATGATATACTGGGCGTTGTACTCTGATGAACCACTCCCTCTACTATGAACACCCATGGTGTAAGAAACACCCTGGTATTCTAATATAGGATTATTGAATACCGTAACATACGGTTTATGATCAGAAATTTCCCCAGCCGGAATCAGGGCTAAAGTGGAAGGGCTCAAACCGTATTTCAGAACGGCGAAAGCTAAGTTAGGCTTTCCGGCCCGATTGACAGCTTCGGCATAACGCAGATTCAGCAAGGCAGCCCGATAGATAAGCATGACGTTCTCGTCATATTTATTAATTAGCATTTGGCTTTCGTTCAAATAAGAGTTCGTTATGGTCTTAGTAAAAAGTCTTCTAGCACGAAGGTCACCTGTAGTATATTTAATGGTTCCAGCGCTTTCTCTAAAACAATAAACTTGGTCATCACTGATCTTTTGATAGGCAGTTGATCCACATAGTTCGAAATTTTTGCACATGCTTCCCAATTTGGAAGGTGTTCCGTCGAAAGGAGAAGCGACCAGCTTCATCAGGCTGATCAATTCTGAGCTGGATTTGGTGTTGGTTAAGTATGAGGACCAAGAATCCATCAAACTAGTGTATGTGGCATCCATCCAAACGACGGCATCACCTCTGTAGACAATGTACCAATTTTCCTCAATGAGTTTGGCATAATACAAGGCAGCACTCTCATAGTCGGCTTTGTTACCGGTTTGACTTGCTTTCCATAGGTAGAGGTCGCCCAATACGAACAAGGGATCAATAAATAGTAAACTGCTTCTAACACCGTTTATTTCTCCGTAATATGGCATAGCTGTGTTGTGAAGCGGATCCATATCTTCCACGTCTTGGATCAGTGAATCAATTAATTGGGGATAAGGCAGGAGTGGATAGTTTTTTTCAAGATCATTCACACTCAAGACAGGATCGGAATAATACGTTGCTTCTCCAAAATTCAGACCCAATTGTAAATATGTCCAAGCTCGGATGGCTTTTGCTGCATTTATTTCCTTTTTATAAACACGTTCGCCCCGAACCGTTACCATCGTGTCGGCTTTGCTAATGAAGTAATTGCAGTTGTTGATGACAGCATAATAATCACGCACATCGGAGAATGGGCTGGTTATTGTATCGATCGTAAAATTGTTCAGGTCACGGATCTCGTTACTTGAGTTGACGGTAACATCCATCAAGTCTGCCCTAAGTTCACCCGTCAGGACATTTCGGTCGGCCAATTTCTGCATCTTAGAAAGAATACCTAGGATGGAGAATACAGTATCATTGGGTGAAGTCAACAGATTCTTGTCGCTGCTCAGGAAACGGTCTGTTTCAACCGACAGAAGACGGTCACAGGATGCCAAAGGCATCAACAGGCAGAATACCAGCAAGACGATCGCTCCGGAAAATAGCTTATTCATAGTTGTCGTTGGTTGTAAGTCATTAAAGGTTGAATCGGATTCCGGCATTGAAACCCATGCTTTGTGGAACCAATCCAGTATCGATTCCACGATAGTAAATTTGATTTGAAGAAGAAAATTCTGGATCGCTGCCAAGGTATTTACTTAAAGTCCAGAGGTTATCTGCAGAAATCCAGACAGTAAAGCCTTGCAGGAACGCGATTTTACGAACTGGAACGTCATACGTTAGCTCTACCGTTTTGAGTCTCAGATAAGATGCATCTTCAATCCAGCGGTCAGAAAAACGGTTGTTACCTTTCGGATCGCCATAGGAAGATTTCGGCAAATTAGTTACTTGGCCTTCAGATATCCAGCGGTTGGTCATGTAAATGCTCTGATTGTAGAAACTGCTGCCGCTTTCAAGTTGGGAACGGAGGTAATTGTAGGCGTCGTTTCCATAGGAGAAATTGAAGATAGCCTTCACACCCAAGTTCTTGTAACGGATTCCTGCAAAAGCGGAACCGAAGAGGTCAGGATTTGGATTACCAATGATCGTCTTGTCCTTTTCATCAATCACCTGATCGGTAGCATCCCTATTGACGAAACGCACATCCCCAGCTTCAAGTGGGAGCAGTGCTCCGGTACTCTCCCTGACGGAGAGGTTGGCGGTCGTGGCTTCTGCTGCTGTGGAAAAAACACCATTTGTTTGGTATCCATAGAACTGTCCCATGGGTTGACCGACTGCAGTGAGGACTTGACCGCCATATACGGGAGTCAGGTAATTACCCTCTATTAAGGACAAAACCTTGTTTTCGAAATGCGAGACAGAACCACCAGCAGTGACAGAAAAATCCTTCATTCGGATCAAGGTTGTTTGCAGGTTCACCTCATATCCCTTGTTGCTGAGGCTGCCACCATTCGTCCAGTAGGAGGGCATACCGCTCCATACCGCCGGCGCCTTGAGCATCAACAAATTATCCGTCTTATTATCATATAGGTCAACAGAAAGAATCAATCTGCCGTTAAACAGACTTGCATCCATCCCCAGATTCTTTTTCAAGACCGTTTCCCATCTAACTTTTGGATTTGCAAGGTTGCGCAGCGCAATCCCAATTGCACTATTGGCGTATTTAACTGCTTCGAAATAGGAGGTATTGGACGCATTTGCAATATTGTCGTTTCCTGACATACCGATGCCTGCTCTGAATTTCAATTGATCAAGCATGTCTATGTCGCTCATAAAATCTTCTGAGCTGACCAACCAACCCAGGTTAAGAGAAGGGAACAGCGCCCAATTAACTCCACCGAATTTTACAGCAGACTCCACTTGTCTTCCAAAACGAGAACTGCTTTCCATCGAAAAGCTAGCGTCCGCAAAATACTTGTCCTGAAAACCATAATTGAGCAATGCGTAACCTGTCAACAACTTATAGGGATCGTCAGTGCCAGTAACGGTCTTATAAAGCAACGAAGCCGACATCTCACGAACTTGATCACTTCCTGTATTGTGGCCCATTGCGTACTCTGCCTTATAAGACTCACTGAGGAAACGGATGCCACCGTTTAGGTCAACCGTATTTTCATCCCATTTTTTGTTCCAAGTAAGACGGGTATCGCTGAAAATGGAGTTATGGTTTATGAACTGGTTCTTCACATGATTCTTCGAAGGCATATCCAGGTCTTTATAGATGAATGGTGCCACACCAGTCATCGGGCTAAACAAGTTTTCTGAGAGTGTCTGCAAGTTATAGCTGAAATGCGAGGAAAGGGTCAGGTTATGGTTCAACACCAACTTGGGTGTTATGGCCATGTTAAAATTCATTTGGTCAGATTCACCAACACCATTATCGAGTATGGCATTAGGATTTGCTACGTTCATGAAGTCGTAATCTTCCAGTTTGGTCGTCAGCTGTCCTGTATTGTTAAATTGGTAGGGATTTAAGAAGGGTGATTTGATCAATGCGATGAATCCTGGGGAATTCATTTGACTGTTGTAACTTTCTGCAACACCATCGTTCCGGAGTTTACGTATAGCTTTAGTATACAGAATATCGAATGCTACGCTCAGATCATTCGTTAGCTTTATATCGGAATTGAATCGAGCATTGATCCTGTTGAACGTATTTTGCTGCATGGTTCCTGTTGCATTGGTTAAACCAAGCGAAAGGTTGTATAAAGCCATCTCGTCTCCACCATTAACATCAACATGATAACTTTGGTTAGCAGCATCGGTGTAGACGCCGTCCGTCCAATTTGTCTGATTATGATAGCGGTTGTAATAGATAAAGTTCTTATCATCCTTTAGAAAGTACTGATTATTGAGGGCGTTCCGTGCGTCATCACTCTTAATAAGGTCACTTAGGAACAAACGATACTGATCTGCATTCATCATCGGTGTCGTTGTAGGTCTTGACTGATAACCGAATTGCGTGGCAACGTTGATGCGTGTTACTTGGCTTTTCCCGCGGTTCGTCTTGATAAGAAGAACTCCGTTCGCACCCTTGCTTCCGTATACGGATGTTCCATCCTTTAGAACGCTTATACTCTTAATATCATTAACATCAAGCGTGGATAATGGATTGATGTTGTTTCCCAAGTGAATGGACGACTCGTCGGTTCTATCGCATAGAATTACACCGTCCACTACTATAAGGGGTTGATTCCCGCCATTGATGGAATTGATGCCCCTCATCAACATGGACGAACCAGATAATGGGCTGCCGGAGTGGGGTGTCAATTTCAAGTCACCAGACAGATTTGCAATCAGCATGGCATCCACGTTTCCCAATGTGGCGTTCTCTGTATTAATGGTTCGAATGGAAGTGGTACTGGTCGACATTCGGATGGTTCCGAACGATGTTTCCAAGTCGCTGAAATAGTTTGGGCTCCCTGATGGAAGGATGGCGATAATCTTGGATGGATTTGACAAGTAAAGAATCACTTCCTTTTTATCATATCCAGGAGCGGAGACTTCAACGGAACGTTTTTTGTCTGGCATGGCCATACGGAAAATCCCGTTTTCATCTGTCATTGCTGAATTTCTTCCATCAATGGCTTTCACATTGGCACCAGCCAATTTCTTATTGTTGGTCGCATCGATGATAATACCGACCAGTGTGTCCTTTCTAACGCTGTTCTGCCTGAGTAATTTGGTTTGCGCGACTCCCTGGAGTGTATAGCCGACCAAAAGGAGTGTCAGCAAAGGTCTGATGACTCTGCCGGAACGGAATCTGGGTCCATTATTTTTCATAGGTTATTGTTGAACAGGTTCGAGGATGATACAATCGAGGAGCAGGTCACGGGAGTAGGCCGTAGTCTGTGCTTGGGTAACATTACTACTAACTTTAAGTTTGACATTTGGTAATACCATCCCATACTCCGAAAAAGGGAATACAAAATTATCAGCCACCAATACTTTGGTCATTTTATCAGTATTAGTTACGAAGTTGGCAGATTTGTTAGTAAAATTTTGGTTCTTGACCAGACCATTTGCCTGTTTATAAGAAAGAGTAAAGATTACCTTACTGGGCAATGGGGTGGATGTCTTAAGACTGTTGGGTGCGAATACACAATATATTTTGTAAGCGGCACCAGATTGAATGGTTGAATCCGCATTTAGCTTTCCAGAAAGAGTATTCGGTATGTCAAATGTTACCGTGGGATTAACACCTGATTGTGATGGTGAAATATCGAGGTACATATTATTGGATACAATGAAAGAGGTATCCGTATAATCCCGTTCATACAAAACACTGCTTGTGCTTACCCTACCATAAGTTTGTTCAGCCTCCACTCGTAATTCATTGTTCCAGGATTGCCACGATTTGTATTGCAGGTTGTCTTTGATGTATATTGTCCCGTTGCTGGCATTTACTGTGCGCAAAGCGCCATCAAATGGATTCTGGAAATAATCGCCATATGTAGACACTAGCGAATCGTGAACAGGGACTTGTTTATCTCTGAATATAAGATCCTTAACAATGCTAATCATGGTGAATTGTCGTTGAAGGGTGTCAGCGTTGTACTTGCTCGCTACCGTTGAATAATAATAATTGTAGTATTCCTTAATATTGTTGTAAGAGTTAATCCAAGCCGTATTGTTAGGCATTAGTACAGAATACGTACTATCTTCGTTGTTAAGTTCCCCCAAATAATAAAACAAGGCATTATAATTATAGGTTACCGAATCAATATAGATCGTCTTGCCATCATCGGTAAGATCTGGCCCAGGTATGCTTCTGGCTGCGTCAAATACGATTCGGTCATACGAATGAAAATAAGTACGTAGAGAGTCCAACCCCGTTTCTGTATCCATCAGCTCCCAGAGATTTCCAAAAAAAGGAATTTTGTCTCCGATACGATGTAATATTCCGTTCGAAGTTACGATGTTCTTTTGGATGAGCGGATTACCTCCAATCAGAAAGTCTTCCCCGATTCGGCTGAACAACATTACTTTATTGTTGAGCATCAGTATCCGTTGGGGTGAGGTTCCAGAGGCAGGGTAACTGTAGTGAGAAATGTGATTCTGCACATAGTTCTTCAACAGTAAAGCGTCGGACAAACCGGTGTCTGTCGTGTCAATATTCTGCGCGGAGGAATCGGAAGGTGCCCAAACGGTATACATCTGTGAACCTGAAAGAAGTTTGTCATAACCCGTCTTACGCACCGCCCAAGCGAATTTGGTCGTTGTAGGATCTTGTCGAATGATGTCCCAAAGGTTCTGACCCGGGATGAGTTCTTCGTTTATAGAATAGTGCTCCGTCCAGTTGTCATTTTTACAGGAAACAAACAATAAGGACGAGCCTACAAACAGAAGCAGTATGTATCTAATTAACTTGAATTGCATCTTCATGGTTGTTAAACATTTTTAAAATCGTCAATCTTTCTCTTCGGGCGCGCCACCGGGAGGATTGTAGATTATTTTTGGCACGTATTCAAAATAGTCCATCATACATTGGGCAGAAGGTTTGTCAAGGACAGACTTGAACCGGATATAGTGTGGTCCGTAAGTGTCGAAGGTAAAGGTTCCGATAATCCGTCGAAGAGCACCGGATGCATCTCGGGCCATCAAAGGGGTACCTCCATTGTTCAGGAAATACGATGTTGGGCCTTTCATATATCCGCGATTGCGCATCGTCTTGTCGTTGTCAATGCCAAGATCAGTAGTTGAAGCATCTTTAACCCACCCAATACGAGCGTCGTCGGCAAGAATGGTCAGGTTCAGGGGAATGCCGACCGGCTTGTTGTCCACAAAAAGCTGCGTGATACTTCTGTTTCCGTTGGCCGTATACCCAAACCTCAACTCATAGGTTCCCGGAGGTACGGGCATCAGGCGCACTGTAATGTCGTAGTTGCCAAGCCCCATCATCTCATCACCCTGATAATTGCACCAAGTTCCGCTGACCCCGGCCAAGTAGATGATACGGGTATCTACGGCCACTTTCATGTATTTGAAGTATCCAGGAGGTATACCGTATCTGTCGCCGGTTGAATTGCTCTGAGTACTTGCAAGACGCAGGTTGTTATTCATCATTTCAGGAAGTAGTGCCGAGTAATCGAAACGGATCCTGGATTGGGCGATTGTTTGCTCCACATCAGGAGTATACACCAATATGTTCGTTAAATAATGATAAACCCCGTTAACTGTCGTCTTGTTATTATTTGTCACATAAAGTTCATTGTCCGAATGAGGATTCAACAAGGCAACCATACCTGCTTTCTGCTTTTCGTTAGAAACTTTGATTAACCGATTACTGTACATCGTTTCTACAAACTCATACTCGGGCATATTCTTTGTAGCATTCTGCGCGAAATAAAAGTTGTTGGAATAGATGGTCTTTTCGACTAGGTGATAGGAGATGAATTTATTTAGGCTGTTGTTTTTGTTGGTGTATGAGGTGTCATAGGCTGCATCACTGGGGTACCATACTTTGGCACTGTCAATGAGGTCGTTCAGGTTGCCAATACCTTTTGAAAGGTACAGTTCATCCGATTCAACGAATGCGGTGAATCCGTATTTGCGGGTAGGAGGGCTGGGAATGGCATAGCCGTTGTATTCATCCTTGTATCCCACAAAAGGCACATAGGTATAATCACGAATTGGCAACAATGCATCAGACATGCCGGTCAGTCTGAGGGCGCTGTTGAAAATGCTCAGGTTCGGAGTCGAAGCAATCAGGTCAGGGAGCTGAGCAGTAGCCGGTTGCAATACTTTGCTAATCTTTTGGATGACTCCGTTGTATACCTCGATGTCTCGCTCAAGTATTGTCGATTCCTTATTTAGGACAATACGCAGAGAATTTGTGATGGTATCCGTCGTATAAAGGATTTCAACAACACGGTCATTCATGTTATTGGTAGGAATGACACCATCCGACAAATCCTGAGTTAGGTATGTCTGACCGATTATATGGGTTTTTGCAATATAAGTGACTTCTTCCATCGTCAAACTGTCGAAACTGAATGAAGGACCTTTCGTGGCATAATAATCCTTAAAGGCTTGGTTTGTCGGAATCAGGCAGGTATATTCACCGTACGCACTCAACATTCCTTTCAGACCTGCTTTATCGACATACTTTACAAATTCACTGAAAGAATCTGTCGTATCCTTTTTAAGGTAGGAATAGACGAGATCACCGGTGAAAGTTGTTTCCCATTTCCGATCTATTGTTGGATCACATGCGGCAAAAACCAGACCGATCAAAATGAAAATACCGGCGAATATCTTTTTGGGATTGAAATTGGATGTTCTTTCCATATTTTTGATTTTGTCAATTTTCTTAATATTCCTTATCATAATAGGGGTTTTGGACCAATTTGCTATTTGCGTTGAGTTCACTTTCACTGATGGGGAAGTACAGCGCATTCATATCTTTCAACTTGCTGCCAATTTCTCCGAGATTGGCCGTATACTTTGATAGCACCTTGACAAGTAAGCGGTCTGTACTGCTATCCCTACGAGCCATTCGCATCAGGTCGAACCAGCGTTTTCCTTCGAAAAGAAATTCGCGTTGACGTTCTTTGAGAACCAGTTCCTCCATTTCCATTTTGGTAGTGAAGCTCGAAGCATTCAGGGTATCTGCTGGAGCAATGGTCGGATGTGAACGCATATAGGTTGTATTGACCAAATGTAAAGCCGGAAGGAAATTACCTTGTTGAACCAAGGCCTCCGCTTTCATCAGCATGATATCAGGTAGTCTGTATATGATCCAGTTGGCCGGAGAACTTTTGGCATCTCTCCAGTAGTAATGGTATATTTTCCCGTCCGAACTTTCTGAACGGAATAAACCGCAGTACTTGAAGATATAATAGATCTTACTACTTGAGGTCCCGCCGTATATGTAGTCTTTTCTACGTAGATCGGTGAATTGATTATCAGAGTTTACGTCAAAAAGTTCCTTGTTCTCACAAACAGTTCCGACAACAGGGTTAAGTATACCAACGTCACTATAGGTACCATAAAATTTGTTTACGGCGTCATTATAGGTTTGGTTGGTGGCGCTGAACTGGAGTTCAAAAATGCTTTCCCTTGAATTCTTTATTCCAAAAACGGTTTCATAGGTGTAAAGATCTGCCGGTATTAGATTTAACGAATTGTCGATAAGCACTTTGTCGCAATAGGTGATGCATTCGTCATACTTGTTTCTCCAAAGGTAAATATCTGCCAGCAGGGCCCGGATGGCGTTCTTGGTTATACGACCTTTGTTGGATGCAGTATTGCCGTATGAAGTCATCGCCCAACCTTCAGCTTTGATCAAGTCTGCTTCGAGGCCGTCTAAAATAACATCCTCAGAACTTTTAGCGATTTCAAAATTTTGGGCTTCAGACAAGGAGGCTTTCGTAATGTAAGGAACCTGCCCAAACGCTCGTACTAGATAGAAATAATTCAAAGCTCGAATAGCCAATACTTCGGCCATCTTGGCATTCAGTTTTGCCATGGAAAAGTAGGGATCGATTTGTTGCGCATCTGGTGCGTAATGCAAGATAATATTGCAATAATTGATCACTTGATAAAATTCGGACCAACTTGCATAAGGATTTGTTGGCAATATATTGCCGTCATTGATCTTGGTAAGATCTGCCTGATTAGTTGTATAATCCATGGTGACGTTATCAGAGCGAAGTTCACCGTAAACAATAAGCTTTTTGACGTAGTTCTCTTCTACCATACTCCTGTAACAGGCGGCCACTACGTTTTCCACATCAGATTCGGACTTCCAGTAGTTATCCAAAACAACCTTTCCGGCAGGTTGGATGGTAAGCCAATCGGTACAGGAACTTAGCATCACCGTCATAATGCCCAAAAGGAGGGTGTAGTATCGTGTATTCATATCAATAGAGGATTAGAGGGTAATGGTGACACCTACGGTGAAATATTTGGAGCTTGGGGTCTGGCTGTTATCGGTGCTGACACCCATGCTGCCGTAGTTCACTTCAGGATCCACACCGCTGTATTTGGTAAAGACGACGGGATTGTTGATGCTTACATATAGACTCAACTGCGTCAGGCTCATTTGTTTAATCAGTTTAGGATCAAAGCTGTAGTTCAACTGAATATTTTTGATTCTGACGAATGAGCCATCCTCTACGAACCGATCGCTTCCTAGGAAGTTGTAACCGCTTCCCATCAAGGCTCTGGGTATTGACGTAACATCGCCATCTTTTCTCCAACGCCAATTCACACTGGCAGCTTGGTTATTGTTCGTGTACATGTTTTCAGCATTCATCCTAGCCATATTGACAATCTTGTTTCCGATGCGGTAATTTGAAAATACAGTTGCGGAAAGACGCTTGTAGTTGAACTTGAACTGGACACCGCCATTGAACAATGGATTGGAGTTCCCAAGATAAACAATATCCAATTCGTTGATGTTACCGTCGTGGTTGATGTCTTCATATATGGCATCACCTCCCTTGAATTTGTATTCAGCCGTTTTTCCGGCAGCAAAAGTCATGCGAAGCGGTTTACCGTTGGCGTCACGGATTATTTGCCCGCCTTCGTCAAGGGCAAAGGGTGATTTGCCTTCACGACCTGGTTCATATTCACCGTACTGGTATACACCCTTGTATCGAAAACCATAGATGGAACCGTACGCGTTGTGTAATTGAAGGCGGCTCATGTATTTGGCATTTTCGTACGTGAAGTCTGTGTTATAGCTATCGAGTATGCTTTGCTTCAAGTCGATGATCGTGTTGATGTAATTCGAGAAATTCAGCACGATTCCGGCATAAAAGTCGCCGATTTTTAGCAACTTATTGCCTTGCAGGTTTAGTTCCCAACCATCGTTATCCATCGTACCTGCATTCTCCCATGAGAGGATCCCGTATCCGGATGAGGATGGTATGGACAGCTTCTCAAATAGCATGTCTTCCGTATGCTTGTGATAAAAATTAAAATCTGCGTATAAGATGTCATCAAACAAGCCGAGATCAAGTCCCAAGTTCCACGAGGTGACCTTTTCCCATCGTAGATTGGTCATTTGGATGTTGTCGGGTCGGATGGTAGGAATACCGAGATAGTTGCTATAGGCTGAATACATGCTGTAAAACAGGTATTCCGATTTGGGCTCGTTTCCGGAGAAACCCCAACTTGGACGAAACTTCAGGGTGCTTAGCCATTTTTTGCTACCTTCTAGGAATGGCTCGTCAGCGATGTTCCAAGCAAAAGAAATACCAGGGAAATATCCCCACTTTCGATTGTCGCCGAACTTGGTGCTGCCACCCCTTCTAAGTGTAAAATCAGCAATGTAGCGATCCTTGAAAACGTAGTGCATCGTGCCTAAAAACGCCATCCAGCGGCTTTCGGACGGCCCGGTACCAAAGTTCGACACATATCCGCTTGCCGTGGAAGCAGTGATTCCATTAGGCGAACCCGAAGTCTCAATGGATTGATACCTGGACGTACTTGCACCCAACTGGAAGGATCCGCGCATTTGCAAAGAATGATCAGTATTCTCAAATTTAGGCGACCACATCAGAATACTTTCTGTAGATAAGTAGAGGTACTTTGTATCCAACGTTGAAGCTTTATTTACATCTTTGGACCAGCTTTGAGAAATCAGTTCCTTGGGCAGATAGGAGTATGTACTTTTATTATTCACGTCAAAAGAAACAACAGATTCGAAGCGGAGCATTTGGATGGCCGGATCTGTAAAGTCATACTGAATTCTAAAAACAGGAATAATGCGGATATCACGGACATTCTTGTTAGCTAAGGTTGCCAAAGCAACGGGATTGATAAGTTTTTCTCTCTGGTCCTTAAGAGCAATACTTGCGTTCTCAGGCATCTTGAAAAAATTCTCCGTATTGGTACCGTCTGGATTTTGTGAATAGATGCTCATATTTGGCATGATCTGATAAGCTGTATTCAGCAAACCTCCGTAATTCTCCTTATTACTATTGTCGGTAAAAGAGAACTCTGTAAAGAATTTAATCCGGTCGGAAACAATATAATCCAAGCTGACCCGGGAAGAATAGCGGATCAGATTCTGTCCAATCACCGTACCGGTTTTGTCGTAATAACCGCCTGTGACTGAGAATCTGGCTCTTTCCCCCCCTCCTGACAACGATACGAAGTGGTCATTAGTGTTGCCGTATTGAGTGACTGCGCTAACCCAGTCGGTATTGTTGTTGTAATTCTCGTAATCAGGATTGGTTCTGTCGTAATTGAATTCCCTGATATTAGAGGTTCTATCGCTCATTTTGGGATTGAAGTAAGCTTCCTTCATCAGCATCGTATAATCGTTACCCGTCAACATGTTCATCCCCTTGGGTTGAACGGCACCGCTGTTTTTATAGGAGTACAGAAACTTAGTCTTTCCCCTCACCCCTCTCTTTGTCTGAATGGAAATAACGCCGTTGGCACCTCTGGAGCCCCATTGCGCAGTAGAGGCTGCATCCTTTAGCACCGTAATGCTTTCGATGTCGGAAACATTTACACTTAACAAGTCGGCAAATTGTTCCTGGTTTGCAGTAGTGAAGTCGAAACTGGATGAGGAGGGCGCATCGTAAATGATACCGTTCAATACGATGAGTGGCTCCGAACCAGAGTTGATGGAGGTTATACCGCGAATACGCATTGATGTTCCGCTTCCCACGTCTCCGGAAGCACTGATGATGTCAAGACCAGCTACACGGCCTTGCAAGGCTTCATCGATGGATGCTATTGATAAATCTTCGAAATCCTTGGCACTGACCTTCTGAATAGCCGTTGAGATTTCCCGTTTCGGTATGTCAAATGCTCCATTGCTTGTCGTCCTCTTGCTGGTAACCACTATATCAGCGAAGGTTGTGCCCTTTTCTTTCAACCTTACATTGAATACTTTCTGAGCACCAATGGGTAAAGTCTTAGCTTCAAAGCCGATAAATGAAAGCTTGAGCTTATCGCCTATACTTTTTATTTTTAAGGAAAAGTCTCCGTTCATGTCAGTAATGGTGCCTGAAACAAAACGATTGGTTGGATCCAATTCATTAATGTTAGCTCCCGCGATCCCTTGACCGTCACCGTCCGAAATAATTCTGCCTCGGATCAGATTATCCTGTGCAAATAGATTATGTGCCATCAGCAACATGGCCAGTACCGGGAGTAGTTTCCCTGCAAAATTCTTCATAGAGTTGCCTGTATATTTAGTTTACTCAAAATTCTTTGGATATTGCTCTCATCTGGTTTTCCGCAAACCGGACTTCATCAACTGTCTTGCATTACTCAGGACATCGCTTCGGTATAGTAGCACCTTGTCAATCTGATGGATAACTGCAAACGAACTAGTTTCGATAAGTGTCGCTTTTGCAATATCTCCGTTGTTGAATTTGTAATCCCTAGCCATAATATTGTACAAATTATTATCCTTGATTACATTCACCGGTGTTCCTGAGTATGAGGCATTGTTATATAGCGACAAGCCGTTCGGTGTCAGTTTGGTGTACAATTTGTAATATGCCTTTTTGCCAGAAGTTGTAAAAGCAGCTGTTTCGTAGGGAATTTGAGCGCTTGTAGCTCCGTCGATATAGATGGAGTTGTCCTGGAAATGATATTTCAGGAAGTTGGTCAAAATCTTTGACAAAGAGTCTTTTACGATCAGGTCGGTTTGCTGTTTGATCAGATCCCAAGTGGGAAGACCATTGGCTATAGCATCCAAAACGGCCTGATTGGTAGGAGCATAGACCGTATAGTGGAATGTATTGAATGAACGAACGTTAAAGTCCATGCCTACATATTTGGGATCTTTGTAGAATATGCCATATTTTTCAGCTTCACTCGAAGTAAACTGGTCGCTGCCTTGCAACAACTTGAAAAATTCGCCAAACTGGCTTTTCAAGGTGGTATCGGAAAGGATTTTGTATACAGAACGATAAGAAGGTAGCAGGGGTGCGTTCACGAAATAAGTCTTGCCATTTCCTCGACCGTTGGTTTCCTTAGTTTGGTCATATACTTTTGTTACTTTCGGCCAGAACGTATCGTTCTGTCTGTTCTCGATGTTGCCACCACCTACAATATGGGTTATGCCGTTTTTTACAATCTTTATTTCACCACCGCCTTTGGTACGGTAATACTCTTTTCCATCTTCAATATCACCAATTACAATATGATAATCGAGGATATCCTCGAATCGGTCATAGATTTCTGAAGCTGTGACCACCCGGATGGAGTCACCGATTATAGCAGTTGCTGGTTCGTACTTAAAGGCCGTACCAGTCACCATGTTTGTTTTCGCGATGTATCTGAAGCGGAAGATTTCAGGCTGTATTTTGGCGTAAGATACCGGATCCACGTAATACATACCGGACGATGCGGCGTCAACATCCGTTCGGTCCCAAGGAACAGCAAAACTGTACCTGCTGTCCATAGACAACAAATAGGCATTAAAGCCCTCGTAACTCACTTCGTAATTGAAAACCTTGGTACTGTCATTAACCAGAATGGGAGCCGTAACGGCAACGTATGAAGCAGGTGCATAAATCTTATTGGTCACATAGACGACACCATTGTCGGCCAAATAGGATTTCACCACATTATCCTTCGTAATGCCCATTGGCTGTTTCGCATCGTCGAGAACTTGGTCGAAATTATGTGGAAGTGCGCTCAGGAAAGAGGGTTTCATATGATTCTTAAGCAGATCGGCCAGCACAAGATTGGGAATATTGTCGATAGACCCGTATTTTTCAATGAGGAACTTACCTCCTCCATTGTTGAAAAAATTGGTTATCACATCATTGGACGGCACAAATATAGCACCCATATCGGCTTGCATGCCATCGGTACCACCCATGTTGTAGGTGTTCCAACCCGGATCATAATCCAAATAGCCAGCTTGAATCTCGTCATAATTGTTGTAAATGGTCCCTCCGCTTGAACCGTTGAGGGCAAAATATTGTTTGGTAAAAATGGAATCCCCGAATTCCGGATGCAAAATCTTATAGTCGTTCGTCACCGATGCATTGTAATAGGGAGCGCAATACCGATCGAGCATATTGCTAAATAATTGAGTCTCCGGTTTGGTCCGGATAACTTCAGCCATATTGTCTGCTGGTACAAGCACATCATCAAGAATATCTATATAACCGTTCTTGCAGGTTATATCCTTTTCAAGAACTTTCAGACCGAAAATATGGGCATCATTGAACGATCTAGTCTTGCCATTGAAGATGATGGAAAAATCCTCGTCGGTCATACCCTTGAAGTCCATCTGTCTTTGAAGAAAGTGAACCATGGGAACAGGAGTGTCGTCTTTGACCAAGAAAACCCCCTTTTCACGGTAAGCGTCCCATGATTTGTTGTTGGCGGGTAGTTCATTCGGTTGCTGGAAGGTAACTGTGTCGATTACGGACAAAGCGGTGTATCGCCTTAAAGCCTGACCATCCACCGGTCCTTCTATACTGGACATGAGTTCAATAAGATAGGCGTTGTTTATCATGGCGGAATTGAGGAGCAACTTCTTTTGAGACAGTGTCATATCCTCATAAGAACGCGCTCCCCAGCTGTTGGTCTGGTAAAAGCGACTGAACGCAACATCATCAGCGACGAACAGGGTTTTACTTCCCGTCAATTTTAGGACTTCAGCATAACCCAAGTCATTAATAAGGCGGATGAAAGTATTAAAAGAGTATTTGGTCCCTTCGCTGTTGGTGTAACCTGCTTCTAATTGCTTATAAATGCTTTCGCCCAACCATGAAGGTTTGTGGGTTTCAAGATAATAGTCTTTACAACCTGCGGTTAATGCAGAAACGATTAGAAGCAGAGACATACGTATGGAAAAACCTGAAAAACGGTGTTTCTTCATGATCTTCTTTGATATAAACAATTGATTAGACAAGGTTGATAAGGGTGCAAAGATCTTTAAAAAAATCAATAAATAAAAAAAAAAAACGATATAACACAACTTAAATGCTTAAAAGCATAAGTGGATCAATAAAAAAAGTACCATAAGCCACGTATCTGAAATTCGAATAGGTTATGCGAAAATAGAAATGAAAAATCAACTGGATTTACACATAGAAAAGCGGAAGCCCACGAAAAGACTTCCGCTTTTCAAAATATGTAACAAGAAATTCTTGTATGTATGGAACAATTCTTATTTTACAATAACCTTTGTAATTCTATTATTGATTTTAACAAGATAACAACCCGGATCAACGGCAATATCATGAGTACCAGCAGAGACTGTAGATGAAACAACAGAGCCAGTCAGTGAGAATATTGTCACTTTTTCTGCATTGTTCGACATCACTCTGATCATTCTCTTCCCACCAATTGCAGAAACACTATTATCCTTTACTTGCTTAACAGCAACTTCGTTATTCTTCAAGAAGGAACCCAAAGCAGCCTCATAGGCAAACAGATTGCTCGATGTTGCTGTGCCTGCTACGCTAATGGCTTCAGCAGCTTCAAGTGCTGTTTTAAACGTATTGTAAATAGCTTGTTGATATTGTTCCGGTTCTGCACCAACAACAGCACTGTTAAAGGCTGTTCTACCTTTGGGAACTTCTGTTGCAAATACAGTCTTAACAGGAATAAAGTTGAAAACGTAGAACGAGTCAGCAATGGTTTTGATTGAGGAAAACGTTACTGTCTGGTCGTTGGTCTGATAAAACCAGAGACCATTACCGGAGGAGTTTCCAGCACCTTCTACAGCAAAACTATTCCCATTAGAATAGATGTTATGAGTCCGCCAGTCATCGTCGGAACCGCCCCAATTTGTTTCGAATACGCATCTTTCGGTAATGTTTCGGCCATCCAATAGACTGAACATGGAATACCTTTCGAGGGGTGTTGTTTTATCAACGCCCGACAGTTTGGCTATCGTGACAATCTGAGAACCATCTGTAACGTTCAAGTCTATCACTAACCCTGAGTTACCTACTCCAGGAGTTGTTGCGTTGGCAAGAATATCAATGCCTGGGTTATTCCAGTAGAACTGATCTGCTACCTTAATATAATATTCTCCATTTGGCAATTCGTTTTTCGCAAGATATATTGCCATGGCATCCTTGGCTGCATTCAGCGCAGTCTGAACAGCAAGCACATCAGAGATCTCTCCGGTGAACTCTTCATTATTATAGCTGTTAATCAGCTCATCTGTTACGGTCAACATGCTGTCAAGCGTAAACCAATCTGAATAACGATATTTTCCTATAGTCTTTTCACCATTTACAGATACTTGGGTTGTAGTATTAATCCCGTTATAAACTGTGTAGGCGTCTGCTAAAGCGTTTTGAAGATCTTCAAAATAACCTGCCAAACCCGGCACTCCAATATAACTCAATTGGAAATTGTCAAAGATGGTCCAACTGTTACCAGCAGGAGTTCCAGAATTTTTCAGACCCAGAGTTAACTTTCCGTCACCACCAACGTAGGAAGATACCTGATTGTTGCCGTATTTACCTGCTGCAAACATCTGACTTGCAACGTCCATGTTATTGGCGAAGAGAATTCCATTAGCATCAATCCAAGTTCCAGATGTAGCACTGCAAGTCTTATCAGAAAAGACAGAGCTAAACAGGGTAGTTTTAGTATTAGCATACAATACAACTGGCATGATTTCAGTTCCATTATCATATGCTGCTTCTAATGCATCCGAGAAAGCTCCAGGTCTGTGGAAGCCTTGAACTGTCACCTTATATTGTCCCTTACGCAAGCCTGTGATTGTTTGATTGAAATCTAAGGTCGATTTGCCAAAGAGTTCGTATTCAGAATAATTGGCTGCGCCGCTTGCACCAGTCCAACCAATACCGCTATTTGTATCAAAGCCTGGATTGACTAACAACGAAGTCAGTATAACAGGACGTGCTTCCGTGGCATTATCCATTTGGAAGTTCTGCAATGCACTGTTCAGCGCAACTTTTGCAGCATCTGTGCTCGCAACATCCAAGAGATGGGCGTCGTATATACCTTGTGCTAATGCGATTGCAGCATTGACAGTTGTTTTATCTTCTTCACCGATATACGTGGCTACAGTATCAGTAACTGCTCCAATGCTGGTAAGTAGACTTGAATAGGTAGCAATGGAGGCGTTCACTGTATTGATTGCAGTGTTCATGCGCGAAATGGATGCATTTAAGGCAAGCTCTTCAGGGCTGGCTATTACACTGTTCGCTTGGGCGATCGCTTCTGCAAGCTCGGTGGATGCTGCAGTCTGGAATACTCCGGTGATACTGCCGCCTGTCGTTACCAATGTGCTCAATGTATTGGAAAGAGCCAGCAAATCGACACCTTGAAAATACAATTTGAAATCATCTGCAGCAATCCAGTTGGCAGTTGCGCTAACGGCTTTCATACCTATAGTCAGCACGCTGTCGACAACGATAATGTTATCAAGAGTATACAAAGCGGAGTCCCCTACTTCAATTGAAACCAGTCCACCATAGAGAGAAACGCCGGTAGGCGAAGTGGCCAAGGGTGGTGTGTTTCCTTGTTGAAGAGCCTGAGCAGTTGCTGTGAACTTATATTTACCGTTGGGGACCTTCATTGATAATGTTTGGCTAATCGATACATTGGGTACACTTCCTGTAGAGGCAACCCACTTTTCGATAAAATTAGTTCCGGTTTTCTTAGGCCAATCATTGTTCTGCACACCAAAGCCGCTATTTGTCCATCCAGTAGCACCATCTTCAAAGCCTGGGTTTATAAGCAATCCCGTCAGGTCTACAGGAACATCTTGGGTTGCGAGTTTGGCACTTTCCAATAAGGTATTGATTCTGTAACTTTCCATGGCAGCTTTCAAAACAATGACCGCAGTCGAAATATCAGCAATGGACGTGCTGGTCAGATAGGTAGAAGCAGCGGTAATCGCAGTTGACAATGCAGTGGGATTCATTGCGGTAGCCAGCTTTATCGTCGTGTCAAGATCGGCGATGCTCAGTGAAATGATCGGTTCAAATATCCACTTGTTTTGACTGCTTATACCCTTATCCATCCATATGGTACTTCCGGATGTCGGATCATCATAGCCAGGGCCTTTACCGTCCGATGAATTGCCATCCGTAACCTTTGTAATGATGCAATAAGCTACGTTTGTCGTGTTGTCAACTAAAAATTGCTGACGGTTGTTACCGGTTTTAGAAGCCCAAGAACCTTCCCAACCATTGTTGTGGGTCATAAATCTGCCACTCTCTTTCTGTTGCATGGTGAAAGACTGGTTTGAGCTGTTTACGGTAATTTTAAAAATCTGATAAAGAGAATCAACCGATGACGATTGGAGGATAACCGAATTAGCTCCCGTTCCGGTTCCACCGATGTAGGTGCTGGAAGTTGCATTCCGTATTCGGTAATAGCCGCCATTCTCTGGCAAACTTTCTCCGAACAACTCTAAACCTGCCATAAATAGGAGGCTTAATAAAGTTAAAGTAAATTTTCTCATAAGGTAGTTAATTAAGGGTTAATAAAAGAATATTACAGAAAAATTGAAATAAGGTAGAGGCAAATATACTACTTAATCGCCAGCATTTATCAAGAATTATCAGACTAAGAAATTGATTACCCACCCTATCCGTTATAGAGCCAAATTATTTAACCGGACACCAGTGGTGTTTTTCATGAAATGTATTATTTTGAATAAATGTGAATAAGGCTACTAGGTATTCTTTAGCAAAAGCAAAAATATCTCAAGTTTAACTAAGCGATGGGCTGTTTTGTGTCGAAAACCAGCCATCGCTGCCAACAACAGAGACGTTCATATCGCACACCAACAACGCCTTAAAACACAATTCGGTGACAGTCAATTCAAATGCGTTTACCATTACTGTACCGGCGCTTTCTACAACTGCTGTTCTATTGAAATCGACTTCTTCCGGAATTACCGAACATAGGAGCCAAACTGGTGAACTAACGATCTATCCCAATCCTGCTAAAGATCAACTTCACATCAGTCTTAGTTCGAATATTGCCGAACGGACTCAAGTAACTGTCTTTGACCAAAGCGGACGGAAGATCCAAGCAATGGAAACGGAATATGATGGAGCTTCGCCTATCAAAACGGATGTATCCTCTCTTCCCAGTGGATTTTATCTTCTATCAGTCAAGAATGGGCATTGTACTTCTACTAGAAGCTTTATAATCGTCAAATAAACTATACCAATTACTTTATTTCAATAAATTCAGGCTCATAAGGTGCAATAATGAAATTGCCATCGTAATCTTTATCAAAAAGGATACTTCTTGATTTTACGTTCATTTTAATTTCCTTGGGCGCACCACTGACATTCAGGTACAACAGATGGTTCTTATCAATCTGACGGGCCATTACTCCCGAAGGAACTTCAGGACCTTTTTTGATTTTCAATTGGTCTATGAGTTCATCCAGCAATGGATTAAGAACATTCTCATCAGCCGGAAGACCCACATAGATCGCTGTCCCCTTGCCGTACTTATTGATGGTCATAATCGGATAATCTTTATCTAAGCTGGTAATGCTACCGATCACTTCAGCACCTTTCTGTTCGATGACATCAAACCTTGTCGACTCAGTATCGACGGCTTTCCCTTTATACGTAAACTCCAGTTTTTTACCTTTGTACGATTTACGGGATAGTTCGTTGAATGCTTCTGTTTCTTCGAAACTTGCAACCCGAATGCCGAACACATCGCTTAAGCGACCCGGGCGGGTGGACGCAAAGACTTTTCCGGTTTCGTCAACGACAGCCGAATTGCTGGTCATGACAACCGTTCCACCATTCTTCACATAATCACGGATTTTTGTGGCCGTTGTTTCATCCATGACGGTCACACCTGGAACTATAAGCAATTTGTAGTTTAATGAACTTTTGCTTATTTCAAGAATGTTGGCATCCATATTACGGTAATAGAACAGCCCCCAACAGGCTTGCAATTGGTTATCTTGTTGCTCAGGGTACGAACTGCTCGCCATCTGACTAGGAAAAGATGAGGCTAATCCAACTTCCGATGTAAGTTTATACGGAAAGAACTTTCCGATTTTTTTAAACTCTGTTGCAATCTTCTTGTATTCCACATACTTGCGGTTTGGTATTCCATCCCAATCAAGCATCCCCTCCAGGTACTGCTCTTCTCCGGAGTGCATGCTTTGCCACGTCCATCCACAAATCATTTGGTTTCCATACATCAACGTTGCATAAGCAGACTTTCGAATTGAATTCGGCACGGCTGTCATCGTTGTAAATTCGCTGCACCAAAAAGGGTTCGCACTTTCAAATTGAATACGAGAAATGCCGAAGGCTGAGTTCATGACCCCCCAATTGGTTATTAAGGAATTCCCAGGATAGAAGCCACAACCCTCACGGGTCATTTTCCCTGAATAAGCGATCTGGGCATAATCAAAATACTTCAATGCACTGTAATACCATGCATTGGTGTTTGTAAGTACATTCGGTGCATTTGTATTTACCTTATCAAGCACTTTGAAAAGGAACTGATTGACTTCGTCCGAAACAAAGCGTCTGAAATCGAGCATCCTTTCAGGCACGTCGTTGGGGTATGCCACTACTGGAAGCCCTATTTCTTCAAACTGGTTAAACTGTCTCGACCAACGTTGCGTTGCCCAGGCCTTGTTGAGAGTTTCAAGGTTCAAATATTTATTCTTTAACCAGACAATAAATCGATCTTTCACTGTTTCGGAATAAGAAATTGGGCCGTCACCGGATTCGTTATCAATGCCGAATGCTAGTAGTGCGGGATGTTTTCCATACCGTTTTGTGATCATATCGGTATACCTCAGGGCATATTTCTGATAGTTCGGGTCGCCAATATCATCCATATAACGATGGTTCGGATATTGCACATTGCCATTTTTATCCACTACATCGATCGATGGGAATTTATAGTGCAGCCACATGGGTGCCGGTCGAACAGCAATATCCAAAATCACTTTGATTCCAGCCTCGTTCATCAGGTCCATCACCTTGTCGAACCACTCAAAATCGAAGTGTCCTTCCGAAGGTTCATAGCTGTCCCAAGCCAAATGCCCCATTCGTACAGAGGTAAAACCTGCAGCCTTCATCAGTTGGATGTCACTTTTAATTTTTTCAATATTCTTATCATCATGCGGATGATAATTGGTTCCGACATACAACCCTTGGGCTTCTATTGCAAAGCTAAAAAAGAGAGGAAATGCAAATAATAACAGAATTCTAATCGTTGTTTTCATTTTATTTTTGAGTTTTTCCTTTCCAGTTGTCAGTCCGAAATGGAAGTGCTGGGAATCATTCTTTATTGATCAGGTGACAGTCTGGATTGTCACTCCACGCATATTATTTCTTAATGAGATTCAATAAATATACATCATTTTCACGAATATCCAGTTCTTTTGAGAAGGGTTCATACATTTTGATTTCAGTAGTTTCTGAAGAGACAAGGGATCCGTCATTGTGTCTTTTAAGTGCGTCAACCTGTTGTCTGTTAAGCTGTTTTGGTTTACCCATATCCACATATTCGGTGTAAGCATCGTTTACACGATAACCTACCTTATATATCTCCAATGTATATTTTCCTGCAGGTATATTTGAAATAGTTACTTTCACTTTACCTTTCGGTTTTGAGGGTAAATCTTGGATATAATATTTCTGATTATGTATTGAATCACCGGGGTGTGTGTTGGTGAAATCCCAACAAAGCAATTGTACACTTCCATTATCTGTTTTGCTTGCCCACGAACGTGTATCGGTATTTGACAGTTCCGTTTTTCCGAGTTTATTCATAAACTGATAAGCATAAAATGCCGGTTTTGGAATACCTTGAATGGTGAGCAGGCCGAATCCTCCATGAAATGGCGTATAACGTGGCCCCGCTTCTTCAAAGATATCGGTAAATACCCAGTACGACATGGAATTTGCAGCATTGCCGACCTGTTTGATTTTTTCCAAAATGTATGCAGCCTCGTGATAACTATCGTGAAGTGGATCGGAAGGTGTGTATGAAGAACTCCATTCGGTGTAATGCAATTCCAGGTTTGGCTTAGCAGAAGCCGCGATTTCTTTACGAGATTGTAAAACATCGCCACTTACGCTCATTGGGTCTTTGCTCAGCACAGTGCCTCCATTGCCATTTTCATCGAGAAAACCTTGTTTAACACCATAGGAATGGGTACTTATAAAATCGATCGGGATATTGTTTTTGACACAAAAATCGATCATTTCACTCTCCCATGCAGCACCAGCCGTTCCGGGGCCACCAACCTTGTAATCGGCATTCACGCTTTTCACGGCTTTTGCCGTGTACTGGTACAATTTAAAATATTCCGCTTGCGTTCCAGTCCAGAACCCAGGGGTTAAATTAGGTTCGTTCCAAACTTCAAAATACCAGGTTTTAACCTCCTCTGCGCCGTAACGTTCGGTGAAATGTTGTGTAAGATTGCGGATAAGACCTTCCCATTTATTGTAATCTTTGGGCGGAGTGACATTTCCTCTCCACCAAAAGATGGTTTGACTGCCACTGGCCAAGGCCGCAGGCATGAAACCCAATTCTACAAATGGTTTGATACCAATACTTAACAGATAATCAAATAAAGCATCAATGTACATGAAATTGTATTGTGGATTACCTTTTCCATCTTCCGAGTACACAGCCATATCGTCGGTCAAAAGACCGTGCATGCGGATGTATTTGAAATCGCACGTTTTTTTAACAAACGCCAATTGTTGCTGCCAATCGGCACGAAGTCCTTCGTTGGCTCTGCCCGCTCCAACACATTGCTTGAACATGGTATTCATATCACCTTTTTCAGCACCATAATCAATAGTGATTACCCTTTGGGGCATCTCCGATCTATTGACTTTTTTACTTAGCGCAAAGACATCTATCACTGCAAACAAGGCTATTGCAACTAGAAGAAAACGATTGAATTTCATTTTTAGTTAATTTTTGAGATGAGATAATGGTTTATGCGAGTATTCGGTTTAAAAATGCAATATGATTCATTGAGGATACCTTAACAGAACGCTCAATCTTATTCCAATTCACACCATTTAAACTATAAGACATGTAAACAGTAAATCAAATAAATTCGAAAACAGAGGGTGCGATAAATAATGGGGTGTTCAAAATTAAGCAATTGAAATCTCATTTCTTTACTATAAATAACTTTAAGAACAAAGTTATCATTTTTTTCAATTGGCAATAGTTCTACTACGTATCTGATTACGGTCGTATTTGTTGCACCTTCTACCAAATATGAAATGAGATTATAAGACTCTAACTCATCAACCAATTAAAAATCAAGAACGAGCTTTAGTGGACAATCCTGTTATTCTTTTGGATAGCAGGATTTTTTTATGGAAGGATTTATCGCTTATTTTACGTTTTATTATTGAAAACCCCTAGACCCAACCCGATGAAACAGATTTTTTCCTTCCTGCTCGTCTTTTTCTTTTCCTGGAACCTTAGCGCACAAATCACCCAACAAGATTACGATCGGGCTGACTCAACGGTCAACTTCGGAAATCTGGTCTACAACGGAAGCATAACTGTCAACTGGCAAGACAGCACGCATGTATTCTGGTACAGTGTCAAAACCCGCAGAGGTACCGAGTACAAGTTGATGAATGCGGAAAAAGATAGCATAATGCCAGCCTTTAACCAAGAAAAGCTGTGTACAGCGCTCAATCTGGCTGCAAAGGAAAACAAAAAGCCATACAGCCTAGAGCTAAGAAGATTGAAGTTCACCAAAAACGGACAAGAAATGACGTTTGACTTTGGTGGTTCCTCCTGGAAATGCGATTTGACCACCTACAAAGTAGATAAATTGGAGGGACTTGCAAACAACCGAAGGGATGCTGAACGCTACTGGAATGAAGCCGATGATGAAACGGGCGGACATCTGGTGGATTCGCCCGATAAAAAATGGTCCGCATACATCCGTGAAAGCAATGTGTTCATCAAGGACAACAAAACTAAAAAGGAAACACCCTTGAGTTTTGACGGATCTCCCGGTGATTATTATTCTTCCAGAATGTATTGGTCACCCGACTCCAAGAACCTGGTAGTCAATAAAATCCGAAAAAATGAAAAGCGAACGCTTTACTTAATAGAGTCATCGCCTAAGACGCAACTTCAGCCGATTCTGCAGAAACGCGACTACCTGAAGCCGGGTGATGCATTGCCCATCAAACGTCCTTGCTTGTTCAATGTAGAAAAGGCTGCGCAAGTAGCCATCGATACGAAAGCATTTGAGAATCAGTTTGATTTGACCGATGCAGACTGGGCTCCGGACAGCAAGACCTTTACTTTTGAGTTCAACCAACGCGGACACCAGTTGTATCAAGTGGCGGAGGTGGATGGAACCACTGGCTCAGTGCGGATTATCATTGAAGAAAAGAGCAAGACCTACGTGGAATACAGCGGCAAGCATTATCGAAACGACCTGAAAGACAGCAAGGAAATCATCTGGATGTCGGAACGCGACGGCTGGAACCATCTGTATCTGATCGATGTGAAAAAGGGTGCCGTTAAGAATCAAATCACCAAAGGCGAATGGGTGGTTCGGGAAGTGGTGGACGTAAATGAAAAAGATCGCAGCATCCTTTTCAAGGGCAGCGGCAAGAATGCAGGGGAAGATCCGTACAACATTCATTATTACAAAGTGAAATTCGATGGCAGCGGCTTGGTGGATCTCACTCCGGAACCGTTTGAGCACCAGGCTACGTTCTCAAAAGACAACAAGTTCCTGGTCGATACGTATTCTTCACCGAAGACCGCACCTGTAACCGTTCTGCGTCAGGGAACGGATGGAAAAGTCCTTTCAACGCTGGAAGTAGCGGACATCGACGACTTGCAAGCCAAAGGCTGGCTGGCGCCCGAAGTGTTCACCGCCAAAGCCAGGGACGGCAAAACCGATATCTGGGGCAACATCTACTACCCCACCAATTTTGATCCGAAAAAATCGTACCCAGTTATCGAATATATTTACGCTGGACCGCAGGGAGCGTTTACTGCAAAGAGTTTTAGGGCGAGCAGCGGATCTTTCACTGGATTGGCTGAACTCGGCTTCATCATCGTCCAAATGGACGGGATGGGCACTTCTTACCGTTCCAAAGCTTTTCAGGATGTGTGTTTCAAAAACTTGAAAGATGCCGGGTTCCCGGATCGAATTTTGTGGATGAAAGCTGCTGCCGCCAACCGTCCGTATATGGATTTGAGCAGAGTTGGCCTTTTTGGGGGTTCAGCCGGAGGCCAAAGCGCATTGGGCGGTTTGTTGTTTCACCCTGAATTCTACAAGGCAGGCGTTGCTTCTTGCGGCTGCCACGACAACCGCATGGACAAGATGTGGTGGAATGAGCAGTGGATGGGTTTCCCCATCGGCAAGGAATATGCTGAATGCTCCAACGTTGTGAATGCAGACAAGCTGGAAGGTCAGTTGTTGCTAATTGTCGGAGAATTGGACGACAATGTGGATCCCTCCTCGACCATGCAAGTGGCTGACGCCCTCATAAAAGCCAAAAAAGATTTCGAGCTGGTGGTGCTCCCCGGTTCGAACCATACCTTGGGTGGCACATATGGGGAATTGAAACGCCGTGATTTCTTTGTACGCACGTTACTTGGGCAAACACCTCCGAACCGTAATAAAAAATAAGCTATGCAATTCACTAAATTTGCCGTTCTGGCGCTCGCTTTTTCCATGTTAATGCCCATCGGCCTTTCCGCACAAGAAGTTAAAGTTACGTCTCCGCCAGCTTCCCTGAACCTGAACCCTTTTTACAAGAAGTATCTGGATGCCAATGGCATCGCCATCATCAGTTCCTGGCGCGTACCGGATTCAGCCATGTACAAAGCCCGTGAAATCGTTTGTTTTATGACCAACGACCTACCTAAAAATGTATTGGCTCAAATGGTTCGTATAGGCACGAAAGTAGGTGTAATGGCACGCTATGAAGGCACCACGGACATTCCTGAACATGCTTATCTGGCCAACGACACCTCCATCAATTGGGATTTGCGTGCCAGAGGTCTTGGTGGTGACCTGACCACCCCGCTCACCACCTGCGCGGAAGAAAACATCCTTGCTTATCAAATCGATAAATACCATGCGGAAGACATCCTGATTCATGAATTCGCCCATTCCATTCACTTTATAGGTATCGCTCCGATCGACCCGACGTTCGAACCTACCTTGCAGAAAATGTTGGATAATGCGGTCGCTCAGGGAAAATACTACCGGACATACGCCAAGACCGATATTGCTGAATACTTTGCAGAAGGGGTTCAGGACTGGTTCAACACGAACGCTGAAGCTCCTAAACCTGACGGCAAGCACAACCCGCTGAATACCCGAAAGGAATTGAAGAAGTACGATCCGGATCTATACAACTTTATCCACAAGTATTTCTCAGAATTCAAGGGTAATCCTTCTGCACATCAGATGGTGAATAAGTATAAGATTTAAAGACATGAAAAGCACTTTCCTTTTGCTCCTTTTATCACTTATTTCATACCCCTTGGTTGGTCAGTCAAATCCCATTCTGCCCGGCTATTTTGCCGACCCGACCATCAAGAAATTTGGCGACACTTACTACATTTATTCAACGGCAGACGGTATAAAATTAGCATCGGGTGAACCACAGGTTTGGATCAGCAAGGACTTTGTGAATTGGTACAATTACGAATTGAAGATTCGTTTACCGGAAGGGCTGAACAATTGCTGGGCACCGGATGTGGTTCATGCACCGGATGGGAAATACTATTATTTCATGGGAAACTGTGAAAGAGGTTGCAACATATATGGCTACGTATCCGATTCGCCCATGGGCCCTTTTACGCCTTATAATGAAGGGAAAGCGGTCATTCCGGCCGGGACTTCCAAAAAAGATTTCCCTTCGCTGGATGCCCAAATGCTGTTGGACGAGGATGGTTCCTTGTATTCGTATTTTGGAACCTGGTGTACGTCGTTTGGCGGAGTCGGATTTGCCAAAATTGATCCAAAGGACATGCATACGATTCTTTATTCCAGCCAAATACCTATCGCACAGGTTCCAAAACTATTTGAAGCTTCGTATCCCATGAAACGGAACGGCAAATACTTTTTGATGTATTCAGCTGGTGATTGCAGATTGAGTTCCTACGCTGTGCATTATTCAGTCAGCGATAAACCTGAAGGTCCTTTCACACCTGGTAAAAACAACCCGATCCTGGCCACCAATGCGGACGGCACGATCGATGGTCCTGGCCATCATTCGGTACTCCAGGAAGGTAAGGACTATTACATCGTGTACCACCGCCACGATAATCCACACAGCACAAACGGTGAATTTCGTCAGGTTTGCGTCGATAAGATGGTTTTTTCGGACAGCGTGACCATTGAAAAGGTGGTACCCACACATACCGGCGTCCGATTTGCGGACAAAAACCCGACCAATCTGGCCCTGAATGCCAAAGCAAGTGCCAGCTCGGCGTATCACTTGGTGGCAGCACCAACCCGATACAGCAAATCCGGTTACGACTATACATACGCTGCTGAAAACGCGGTGGACGATAACAACGGAACACTTTGGAAAGCAGCAAGCAGCGATTTTCCGCAAACACTCGCGGTCGATTTGGGTAAAACAGTGGACATCAAGCGCATCATGACGCAGTTTGAATATCCGACCTTTTACTACCAATACAAGCTCGAAGTTTCTACCGATAACAAAAGTTGGAAACTGTTCAGCGACAAAACAACAAATCGTCGTCCAGGCTGCCCCATGATTGATGACAATAGCCTTTCTGCCCGATTTGTAAGACTGACGGTTACTGGTACTGAAAAAACGGGATTATTCCCTGCAGTATGGAATCTGAAGGTGTATGACACCTTGTTCGAAACCCCATCGTTTCAAAATGAGGAAACAACAGATGGCCCAGGAGCGCTAAGCACCAAAAGCCTTTTGGTCGATTTTAAAGTCGATGCCTTTAAGGAAGGAACGTCTCTTATGAAAGTACCGAATAAAGGAAAACTTGGTGGCTTTTTTGAGCCAAACGGTCAATGTGTCGTTACTACGGTGGATGGTATAAAGGCAGCATCCTTTGACGGGAAAAGTTACTTGCAGCTGTCCGTGAAATCTCCTGCCAGCCTCCGTTGGAATGCTCCCTATACGGCTTCAGTCTGGGTGTACAATCCTACGATAGAAATGGGCGAAGGTTTGATTTCATGGAATACGCGTGATAATATGTTGCAGGGAACATACGCTGCACTGATGTATGGCACAGGACCCTATGGAGCAGTGGCGCATGGTGACGGGGCTGTTGATCTGTCCTACAAAGGTGTTCCGGCTAAGGGACAATGGCATCACATTGTGGTCACCTTCGACGGTGCATTGGAAAACGTATACGTGGATGGAAAACTCAACACTCAATTACCCATTTCGCTCTATGTGGAGCGGGGTGAAATTATAATCGGTTCTTCCGGAGCAGATTGGGAAAATTTCAGCGGTGCCATTGCCAGTGCGCGTTTGTACGACAAGCCTTTGACATCGGAGGAAGTGGTAAAATTGATGACATCCACAAAACCAAAAAGATAGGCTGATCTCAATCAATAAAAAGGCTCAAAAGGGTAATTTCTTTTGAGCCTTTTAGCATGGTGGTGAATGAGGTTTCAATAGAGCGCCAAGGTCAAGGCACTGATTATGAGACACACCGGAGCGTACTTAAGGTACGTGAGGATTGTCGAATAAGCAGTAACGCAGAGATTGGCGCTCTATTGAGACCTCAGTAATTATTTGGTGTCTAATATTACTGGAGTATTCTTGCCCCCACCTACAATAATGAGTTTCGAATTCGGTGACGTAGCAATGGCCTTGATGTATTCGTATTGCAACTGCTTATCGGACAGCCCAGTACTCAAAATCTTCTGATAGTCGGCAATACCCTGGGCTTCCACACGTTTGCGTTCTGCTTCCTGCTTTTCTTTCTGAAGGACGAAAGTCATTTTCTGGGCATCTTGTTCGGCATTGATTTTGGATTCAATGGATGCCTTAACGGATTGAGGCAGGGTTAGATTCCGCACCAACAATTGTTCCAACACCAGTCCACGGGATTTAAAATCCTTTTCGATGGTGTTGAAAATGCGTTGCTGAAATTCATCACGCTTGGTGGAGTACAAGGCAACAGCATCGTAATACACCGCATTGTCACGGATTTTAGTCCGGCAAATGGGTCTGACAATGGTATTGGTGTAATCCGTTCCGATTTCTTTAAGAATTCGTGGTGCTTCAGAGGGAATCACTTTGTAGAGCACTGTAAGGTCCACAACGACTTCCAGACCATCGGCGGATAATACGTGAATGGCATCATCGCCCGATTTTGAACCTTCGTCCTGTACGCTGGACATGGTATAATTCTGTGTACGAATATCGAAAACTTCCACCTGAACCAACGGATTGACAAAATTCAGACCACTAACAAGGACTTTATCGTCGACACGGCCGAACAATTTCTGCACACCAACCATGCCAGGTTCAATCTGTTTGATTGAAAAGAACAACAGACCAAGTACCAGAACAGCAACACCTGCAATTTTCACGAGGATACTGTTTTTCCGTACGGGTCCGTCCATTTTTGCCATAGATACCCCAACGGCAAACAGAACAATTCCAAAAATCAATAATGCGATCATTTGTTGAAAGTTTATAGATTAAAAAATCAAAACACAATCAACAAAAATAGGTATAAATTACTTAATTCCGTATAGAAAATGTTAATGAGCTATACTTGCTGTAAAAAGCCGGGAATGGGCGCCCGCAATTCGCCAATTCCGAAAAGTGCAAAATCGTACTTGACCGGATCCTCAGGACAATAGCTTCGAAGCAACGCTGTCAGTGACTCGACGGCCTTCTTGTCGTTTTGATTTCGGTCGAGCATGCCAAGGGATCTGGAAACACGGCCAACATGCACATCCAGAGGAATATAGAGTTCAGAAGGCGTAATGGTTGACCAGATTCCATGGTCTACGATCCCGTCGTTTCGGACGAGCCAACGTAATGCCAGGTGAAGCCGCTTGCAGGCTGAATTTGTAGTTGGATTAGAAACGTGCTTGCTGAATAAACCACCATTTGCAGCAGCAAGTATGTTTCGAAAGGCATCGATACCTTCCCAAAGACTGGACCTTCCTGCAAAGACGCCTTCAAGACTGCCGAATTCCATATAACAGGCACGCAAGCCTTTGCAAATATAGACAAGGTCCTTTTCGAAAAAAGTGCGGTGAATGTTGCCTGAACCCAACTTGGCATAGCCTTCGGACATTATAAAATCATAGGGACTGGATCCCATTTTTTCGAACATGGAAGAAGCCGATTTCAAAATCATCTTCCGGTTGCCCCAAGTAATAGTGGCCGTCAAAAAGGCAGCCACCTCCCTATCCAGAAGAGGACTGTATTTAAGTGGAAATTGAACTGGATCGGTTTCGATGTAAGCGGGCACGTTTATCTTGCATACCCATTCATCCAAAAAACCTTTCAGGTCGGCGATCATGTTTAATCCTCAAAATCAGGGTCGTAGAATTCCTCTTTCTTGAAGGCTTCCTTACCAAACTTCGTCTCGATTACTTCCGTTTCTTCCTGATCTTCCTCCTCTTCCTTGGGAGCGTAAATAGTTCTGGCCGTGTGCGTTATAGCAACAACTTTATTTTGCTCGTCGTTCAGTTCCTTCCAAAGAAGGTCCTTAAGTTGCAGAATGCCTTCACCTGTAATGGCAGAAATGAACACATGGGGGATTTCTGGCAGGTCTTGTCCGATTTCTTCGATGAGTTGCTCATCTAGCAAGTCGCATTTGGTGATAGCCAGCACCTTCTGTTTATCTAAAAGTTCAGGGTTGAACTGTCCAAGTTCATTGAGTAGAATCTTATATTCATTGTGGTGGTCGGCACTATCGGCAGGCACCATGAATAGGAGAAGTGCGTTGCGTTCGATGTGGCGCAGGAAACGTAATCCCAGCCCACGTCCTTCGGATGCACCTTCAATGATTCCGGGAATGTCGGCCATCACAAACGATTTATCGTCGCGGTAGGTCACGATGCCCAAGTTGGGTTCCAGCGTCGTGAATGGATAATCGGCAATTTTTGGGTGAGCGGCAGAAACGGCTGTCAAAAGCGTTGATTTACCGGCATTCGGGAAACCGACCAGACCGACATCGGCCAGGAGTTTAAGTTCCAAGACGACATTGCGTTCAATATGGGGTTCCCCAGGCTGGGAAAAACGAGGCGTCTGGTTGGTGGCTGTGCGAAAATTCCAGTTGCCCAGACCACCACGACCGCCATTCAACAGGATGACTTCCTGACCAGGTTCGGTGACATCACATAGAAATTCACCCGTTGCAGCATCAAAAGCGACAGTACCTACAGGTACATCGATGTAAATGTCTGAACCCTGTTTGCCAGAGCTTCTGGCACCGGTTCCGCTGGCACCGTGTTCGGCAAACACATGGCGCGCAAAACGTAAATGGATGAGCGTCCAGTAATTGGTATTGGCCCGAAGAAAGACATGACCGCCTCGACCACCGTCACCACCGTCGGGACCACCCTTGGCAATGTACTTTTCGCGGTGGTAATGGGTCGATCCAGGTCCACCGTTACCGGAACGGCAGAGGATCTTTACGTAATCAACGAAATTGCTATCCGCCATAGGTTTGTTTAAAAAGAGAATTTATTGAACGTTTTAAGTAGCGAGTGCAGAGGCGAAGCTTGCTTCGACTATGCCGAGTCACGAAAAACGACTGTTTAGAATAAACGAACCAACTCAATGGCCGCAGTAATCCGGTTAAAAATTTCCTGCAAAGAACCTGTCCCCTTGATTTCGGTAGCCAGACCCTCTTTTTTATAAAAATCCAAGACGGGAGCAGTTTTGGTGTGATATACCTGGATCCGTTTTTGGATGGTTTCGTAATTGTCATCGGAACGACCGGAAGTGATGCCTCTTTTAAGCAGACGATCAATCAGCTCTTCTTCAGCCACTTCCAAATCAATCATGATGGAAACCTCAACACCGCGGGTGGCCAGCATGACTTTCAATGCTTTCGCCTGAGCAGTGGTACGGGGGAAACCGTCGAAAATATAACCGTTTGGATTCTTTTTAGTATCCAGTACGTTTGCTAGCATATTGATAATGAGTTCATCAGGAACCAAGTTGCCCTGATCCGTGTAACTAGAGATGCGCTTGCCCAATTTGCTTTGGGTCTTTTGCTCCGCTCTTAATAAATCACCGGTGGAAAGATGTTCCAAGCCATACTTTTCAGCGATGTATACGCTCTGTGTTCCTTTTCCTGAACCCGGAGCACCAAAAATAATAACATTCAACGCCATTCTAACCTATAAAAAATTAACCTTAGAAAATTATACGAGCGAATAGACTGCGCCCAGATTTCGGCCGTAACCGTCGTAATCGAGGCCATAACCTACCACGAAATCGTTGGGGACTTCAAAAACTACGTAATTCAAGTCCAGTTCACACTGAAGGGCTTCCGGTTTGTACAAGAACGTCGCGATCTTGATTTCCTTCGGGTTTCTGGTATTTAGAGAAGACAACAATTGCGTCATGGTGCGCCCCGAATCGACGATGTCTTCGACAATAACGATGGTGCGACCTTCAATTTTTTCTGTCAGTCCGAACACTTCACGTACCTTACCACCGCTTTCCATACCTTCATAGGAAGCCAGCTTGATGAAACTGATCTGACAGGGGATCGTAATGTTCTTCATCAAATCGGAAGCGAACATGAATGAACCATTGAGCACAGCCAAAAAGAGGGGATTCTGACCGTCCAGGTCTTCACTGATTTTTTCAGCGATCTTCTGAACATTCTCTTGAATGGTTTCCGCAGAAAGGAATAGCTTGAAGTCCTTGTCTTTAACCCGAATCTGGTCCATAAACAACCTTTAAAAATGACTAAAAAATTAGTTACGAAGGTAGTTAAAAATCGATAGCCCGCAAAATTCCGTTTTTTTTTTCTACGTTTGTTCTACTTTAGCACCAATCGTGCGACATAGAATTCTAAAAGTAACCAACATCCATGTTCAAGCGACAATGCATACTATTTTCACTTCTGTTACTTACTTTTTTTCAGATACAAGCGAACCCTATAACAGAGACGGAAGCACTTCAATTGGCAACCAACTTTCATCAGTTGCGGTCCCCTTCCAAACTGCGTTCAGCAGACGTCTTGAAGCTTGTCTGGCAAGCGACTGGCTTTGGACTCCGCTCTGCTTCCGAATCCGCTTTTTTCATTTACAACATCGGTGAAAATCAGGGTTTTGTCATTGTTTCGGGTGAAGACGCTGCCAAAACAATATTGGGGTATGCGGACGAAGGTTGTTTCAATTCCGAAAACATGCCTGAAAATTTAAAAAACTGGCTGAACTTTTATCAACAGGAAATCGATGCTTTGCGCAATACTGCCCTGACGGCTTCCGCAGCTGCTTCGGAACAGGTTTCTACGGTTGCAGCTGGGATAACGGCAGTCGCCCCGCTGCTGGGAGGCATTAAATGGAACCAGACCGACCCCTACAATTTGCTTTGCCCCTGGGATTTGACAGCAAGTTCACATACCTTGGCCGGATGCGTGGCTGTTGCCATGTCGCAGATCATGGATTATTATAAATGGCCGGTAAAGGGTACCGGCACACACAGTTATACCGATGCAAAATATGGTTTGCAATCGGTGGATTTTAGCAAAACCACCTACGATTGGAGCAACATGCAGGACTCATACAGCAGTACTGCCACTGCCCAACAGGACACGGCTGTGGCCACGCTGATTTATCAAAGCGGGGTGGCTGTGGATATGAGCTATTCATTGACAGCCAGTACTTCGTCTATTTCCAAAGCGGCTGAAGCCTTTGTCAGTTATTTCGGGTTTGATACAGATATTCATCGCTACGATCGACAATTTTATTCTGATTTAGAATGGAAAGCATTGATTAAAAGAGAATTAGACATTAAAAGACCCATTTTATTTTCCGCCAGATCCGATGAAGGTGGGCATGCCTTCGTCTGCGACGGCTACGACAGCAACAACCTGTTTCACATCAACTGGGGTTGGGGTGGCTACTCCAACGGCTATTTCGAACTGAGTGCGCTTTCTTCTAACAATCCTGGAATTTCAGGAGCAACAGGAGGTTTCTGCTACGATCAAAGCATCCTGGCTGGTATTCATAAGGCAGATGCAGTTAACAAGACTTCCTACCAATTCGAAATCTACAATACAGGGTTAACACCATCTCCAAACTCCATCAGTAATGTAAAGTCGAAAAAATTCGATATCACGTTCGGATTTGCCAATTTTGGAACGAGCTTTACTGGGAAGTTTGCGATTGGTTATTTCAATGACAATGAGTGGAACCTATTAAAAGAATCGACAAGTAATGCCACACTTGCGACAGGAACTGGATATGGAGCATATACTTTCTCTGGAATTTCCTCACCTCAAACAGCCAACACCACTTTCAAACTTTATGCTTTATACAAAGCCTCTGATTCAACAACTTGGAGTGTTATGCATGGCACCCACGATTTGAACAATTCATTGATTCTAATAGTAGCAGACAACAACACAGCAACCATAGTTTCACCTATTCCAATCGTCTCGCTGACAAATACACCGATATCACTTTCGAGACTCTACCAGAACAAGATGGCCAATGTAGACGTTACCATTCAGAATACCGGATCAGAATTCTTTTCTTACCTCGGATTCTGTTTAGTTTCTGCAACAAACCCGAACATTCGTGAGTATATTTGTAACAGCTACGTGTGTTGTCCGGCTGGTGAGACCAAGACCTTCCATTTGACAGGAACGGTGACCAGCCCTCCCGGCAACTACTACTTGAAGGCAATGTTTGACAGTACAAATTCCTATTCGAAAGTGAACTACAAAACATTCGGTCCGGCAATATTCAATTCTCTTACACTGGAGGTTTTTCCTTCACCGGGCACACCTGTTCTACGGCTGAACAAAAACATTTCTTTATCCAACGGTGTTATCCTTTCGAAAAACGACATGGCGAGCCTGACAGTCAACATTACAAATACGGGGGGGTATTTCAACTCAAACATTTCCGCATTTGTTTTCCCGAAGAATGGAGGGCAGTATTCGATGTACCTGACGCCTAAAAACACAATCATTGACTCTTTGGAAACCAAAGAAATAACACTGACTGGCCTAATGGACGTAGAAAGTGGTGATTATACTTTCTCCTTGTATCAAGTGTTGAACAATAGTTGGATAGCAATTGCTCCTAACAACTTTGCCAACCTGAAATTTACGGTGTCCGTTGGTAGTTCGGAATTAAAAAATACGGATGAAGCCAATCCATTCTACCTTCATGAAGATGGAGGCCGCTTATTGATTGAAACGACGAATGAAATCCGTCAATCTGAATTATTTGATTTATCTGGTAGGTTTATTCGAAAGACTCGTTCTGAAAAGTCCATTCTGGTGGGTGATCTTGCCCCAGGAGTCTATCTGATGCGAATTCAGACGAACGGAAACTATTATATTGAACGCTTCTTAAAACATTGAGCATGGGCCACCACATCAACCGTTCTTTCCTGCTGATAGTCAGCCTACTACTTTTTAACGGCTGCGGTGTTCCTCAAAAAGCAGTTCCCACCAAAATGAAAGAGTTGGAGAGCCCTGCATTGGGATATGACACCAAAGAAACCGCTCCCACACTGGTTTACCGGACCCGCAAAGATTACTTCAATCAAGTGCCGGTGCTTATGAATGCGGAAAAGGACTGGATCATCTCCTACCCCGACCCCACCGACCTAAATTACAAAAATGCACTTGCACTGCCTACACGGCTGAAGAACGGTTATTTGCTGGACAATCGTGGCATCGGAATCCATGTCGCTTTTTTAACATATACGTACGAAACATACTGTGCACTGTCCAAAGCTCCTGCACTGAACCAATTGATGGATAGCCTGCTGGACAGGAATCCGCTAACTGATCTTTGGGATTGCGGCGCTCGTTCCCTTTACAAAAACGAGGTTGAGGAGCTGAATGCCCTGATTGACCGAAGCTTTCCGAACAGCAAAGCCCTGCTTAAAGTGTTGAGTGTTACTACTAAAAAAACACAGCCATGAACATTTACCGTACCGATCAGGTTCGTTTACTAGACGCACAAACCGTTGAATTCGAACATATTACCTCCATTCAATTGATGAATAGAGCCTCCAAAGCGTTGTTCCATCGCATTGAAAAGATACTGAAACCGACAGACAATATCCTAGTCATGGTTGGCCCAGGCAACAATGGTGGTGATGCCTTGGCCGTATCCAGGTATTTGCTGGAAGCAGGCTATTCGGTCAAAACCGTCTTGTGTCAACCGGATCCAAAGGTTTCCAGGGATACTCTGGAGCAACTGATTGATTTGCAGCAAACCGATGGTGCCGACCTCTTTACGTTGGACAATCCGATCATGCTGGATGATTTGGATGCCCCTTGGAACTACCTGATCGACGGCCTTTTCGGGACTGGATTGAACCGTCCGATGGTGGGCTATTTTTCCAAAGTGGTGCATTGGATCAACAAGCAGTCTGCCTATACGATTTCCATCGACTTGCCGAGTGGTTTGCAGGGCGAAGACAATCGCAGCACCTTGGCGCCCAATGTGGTACATGCCGATTTGACGTTGGGGTTGCAATTCCCGCGGTTGGCTTTTTTGCTGCCTGAAAATGAGCAATTTGTGGGGAAATGGGAACTCATTGACATCGGTATCCGTCGCGAAGTCATCGAAAAAATGAATGCACCTTATGCCTACACGACCTTGGAGGACATGAAATCCGTGTTGAAAGTTCGCTCCCTTCATGCCAACAAGGGAACCTTCGGGAAAGCACTGCTGGTGGCAGGTAGTCCTGAAATGACTGGTGCTGCGATACTGTCACTTCGAGGAGCGCTACGCTCCGGTGCCGGGCTCGTATTTCTTCGCATTCCGGCAAAGGCAATTCCTGTTATACAAGCTGCTGTACCTGAAGCCCTTATTCAGTCGTCTGAAGCTCCAATCGGCGATCTTTCCGGATTTGCAGCCATTGCCATCGGCCCCGGAATCGGGCTTCATCCAGCGCAAATGACGTATTTGAGAACCCTTCTGAAACTGAAACTCGAACATTTGATACTGGATGCGGACGCACTCAATTTGATTGCCGCCCATACGGATTTGCTGGATGCACTTCCTCCTAATGCCATCCTGACACCGCACCCGAAAGAATTCGACCGACTAGCCGGAAGCACTTCTGCCAACGGCTTCGAACGGCTTAATAAAGCAATCTCCTTTGCCAAAAAGTATCACGTTTACATCGTTCTGAAAGGAGCGCATACCGCCTGCATCACGCCTGAAGGTTTCTGCAGCTTCAACAGCACGGGTAATCCCGGTATGGCTACCGGTGGCACTGGTGATGTTTTAACAGGAATAATTGTATCTTTGCTCGCACAAGGGTATTTGCCCGGTGATGCCTGCAGGCTCGGTGTGTATCTGCATGGCCTGAGCGGCGACATCGCGCTCGGTTCGCAGTCTTACGAAAGTCTGGTGGCCGGCGATTTGGCAGAAAACCTTGGTTTGGCTTTCAAGCAACTGGAACGTTTTGAGTAGTGAGCGCAGAGACAAAGTTTACTTTGGCTAGGCCGAGTCACGAAAAACGACTGTTACAATAAACGAACGTTTTGAGTAGTGAGCGCAGAGACAAAGTTTACTTTGGCTATGCCGAGTCACGAAAAACGACTGTTTACAATAAACGAACCCTAATAAAAACTTTAATCGTCTATGAAGCGTATCCTTTTGACTGGCATACTCCTGTCCATCAGTCTGTTCTCCTTTGCCCAACTGCTCACTGAAAAATTAGCCACGGCTACAGACACGACTAGGGGCGTGGTCTACCTGCTCCCAAAAACCATCCTTCAGATCGAAGTGGATACCAAATGTGTTCAGGAAACACCGGGTATTTATTTCCAGTACGCCGATCGGTTTCTGGGCATCAAAGACTTCATCCAGAACGAAAGCATTCGCTATGAAATTACCGGTTTCAGACTCACTACCAAAACGATACCGGATCCGGAACAGGCTTACCTCATCAGCACTGGCAAGAAGGGTAAAAACATAACTATTTCTTTGACACCGGAAGGCTATTTGAAATCCATCAATGGTACCAGCGAGCGCGCGATGCATCCGACTTCCGTTTCAGCCGAAACTGTAACCAAGAATAGCCCGAAAGCATGGGAAACCGGGGGTTCATCCATTTTCACCAAAGACATGCAATTGGCAAATTCAACGGCCAAAATGGCTGAACTGGCTGCTAATCAACTTTTCACCATTCGCGACACCCGTTTCAACATGCTGACGCAAGATGCAGACAAAACGCCTTCGGATGGCCGTTCCTACGAAATCGTACTGAGCGAACTGAACCGGATGGAAAGCGCTTATTTAGAACTGTTCAAGGGAAAGGTGACGGAGAGCAACCAAACCTTCTCCTATACGCTGACTCCGAAAAAGGATTCGACCGATAATATTCTACTTCGTTTTTCTTTGTTCAAGGGTATTTTGGATAAAAACAACTTGGGTGGAAATCCGATCTTCATCGAAGTGAAGGCTATTCCGGTACCTGCTGAAGCACTGCACGTCGATAAAACGGCATCACCGCGAGGATTATATTACCGAGTCCCCGGCAAGGCTGTAATCAACATTACGGATGGCAAGGATGTACTTTTCACACAGGAAATTACAGTTCCTCAGTTCGGTCGCGTGCTGTCCTTACCGGCGACACAATTCACAGCTGCAGAACTTTGCCCGATGACAGGTGCCCTGCTGGAATTAAAAAAATAATCTGTTTGCTTGCCCTCCCCGACCCGCTGAGCCGCGCTCACCGTTTTTCTGCCTGGAATCGATTGTTGTTCCAACGATAAACGATTGAATCACGAACGAGAACCCCGAGTGTTTCTTTTTGGGCCTTATCCATGTCCTCTTTTAAGGAAGAAGTCACTACGAATGCGTTTTCAACAGGTTTGAACGTAATCGACACAAACAATCTGGGGCCGATTTCATTGATGCGGTCGGTCAATCCAAGTTCTTCTGCTTTTTTTGCATCAATAAAATCATTGACGCTGAAAGCGGGCATGCTCCAGTCATTCAAAAGTTTCCAGGAGGTATCGTAGAATTTCACGCGACTGTCTTTGAGCGGTCCTGCAACCGTGTGCACTACTGCCAAAACACGCAAGCTGTCGTTGGGGCGCAGGATCTTGATTTGGATTTCCGAACGTTCAGAAGTCTGTAGCAATAGATAATCATCCTCCAATGTTTTCAGCTGCACTTTTCCTCCAAAAGCAGCCGGCATCACGGATAGTTTTCCATTTTTGCAGAAATCGATCAGATCCTTTCGGGTATCGATGGTGATTCCCGGAATCAGTTCAGCAGGCATTTGCGTGAAATAATGGGACACGGGTTGTGCGGCACCGGTCAACGTCAGGACCAACAGACTCAGGATGAGGAGGAATTGTTTCATTTTTAGTTATTTTTGAACGGAACCCAGATACAGCAAATACATACCCACCATTACACCGATCATGATGTAGGATTTCACCCGTATGTTCTTGTCCTTGAAAAGATAAACTCCGGCCAGGAACGAAACTATGATGGCTGAACGCCGCACGACTGAAACCACGGAAATCATGGACCCTGGCATGCTCAGAGCGTAAAAGTACATAAAATCGGACAGACATAAAAAGAAAGCGATGCCGACGATGGACCAACGAAACTGATAGGGCGTAGATGTTTTCCGTTGAGGCCACCAGCCGAGAAAAAGAACGGGCAACATCATGAATATCTGATAGATGGTGTACCAGACTTGCACTGCCATGCGGTCGAAGTGGTTCATCAGGTACTTGTCGTACAAGCCGCTGATGGCGCCGGTAAAAACGGCAACGAACAGCCACCAGATCCATTTGTTGCGCAAAAAGGAGATGCCTTCCCGACGTCCGACTACGGAATAGAGGAAGAAACAGAACAAGGAAACCAAGATGCCAGAAATCTGCCAGACGTTGAGTTGTTCTGCGAAGATGAGCAAGGCGCCCACGAGCACCAATGCTGGCTGCATGGACTTGATGGGTCCAACGATGGTGATGGGCAGATGCTTGATGGCCACATAAGCTGTTCCCCAGGAAACCAACACGATGAAGGATTTCAGCAGAATAAACAGGTGTGTATGCCAGTCCACTGAGGAAACGTAAAAAATACCACCCTGCAATGTTTGAGGCGCAAACCTTGATAACAATAAGATGGGGAGAAAAAACAGCGAACAAAAAACCGTATTGAGAAACAGGACCGGAATTATTGCATTGTTGTCCAGCCCTCTTTTTTTTTCAACATCGTAGAAACCGAGAAACAGTGCCGATGCAAAACCCAATAACAACCACATTTCGTTTACCTTTTATTTGAAAATACCAGTCGGATACGTCACATCCGTCAAAAACAAGCCTTTGGCCCAAACGGAAGTCCCAGCTTCGCACCGGTTTTTAGATTCGATGATGCGGCGGAAACCAGCTTCGTCCAGTTTCCCCCAACCGACCTCAATCAAAGTTCCGACAATGGCGCGGACCATGTTTCTTAAAAAACGGTCCGACTGGATGGTAAAAACCCAATAATCACCACGTTGCTCCCAAAATGCCCGTTTGATCTGGCAATTGTTGTGCTTCACGTCGGTTTTTACTTTGCTGAAACAAGTAAAATCCTCATATTCAAACAAGACCTTAGCCACTTGGTTCATTTTTTCGAAATCCAGCGGCTTGTACATTTTGGTGTAGAAATTCCAGTTGAACGGATCCTTGTGAAAACCGATCCAGTATTCGTAGGTGCGGGAGTTCGCATCGTAGCGGGCGTGGGCGCTATTTTGAACCGCCCTGACTTCGTGAACGGAAATATCCCTTGGCAGCATGATTTCCAGTTTTTTGGCAAAGACCTGCAAGTCTTCGAGTTCCTGGGGAGCATCAAAATGTGCGAACATCGTTTTGGCATGCACACCAGTGTCGGTGCGCCCTGCCGCTGTAATGGTCGTTTCAGGGCCGAAAAGTTTCTGCAAAACATCAGCCATCACTTCCTGTACAGTAACTGCATTGGGCTGGAGTTGCCAGCCGTGATAGTTCGTGCCGTCGTATGAAAAGCGGATGAAATAACGTTGTTGCATACCTTTTGGAAATCTGGATGCAAAGGTAGTCTATTTTTGCGGGCTAGTCAACCGGCCAGCATTCGGAATCTCTTCGAGCAGTGGCTATGTAGGTGTTGATTTGGGCGATAACCTTGGGATTTCTTGCGGCGACATCGGTCGTTTCGGAAGGATCGGTTTTCAGATTAAACAACATCCAAGGCTTTTTCAAATCCATTCGTATCGCTTTCCAGCCACCGAAACGAACGGCTTGACTCAAGCCAGTTCTGGGGAATTGTTCCCAGTAGAGCATCCGATTAGCCAACTTTCCACCCTTGAGCGCCGGCATCAGATCCGTACCATCCGTGACGGACTCTTTGGTCTGGGCAAAATAATCGGTTTCCATTTTCTGCCTTAAAATGCCTCTGACGCTTTCTTCCAGATCGTTCACTCCGGCCAGTTTGGCAAAAGTTGGGAAGAAATCGGGGAAATAGCAAGGTTGGTTGGAGGTCGTGCCCGGTTTGATGTGACCCGGCCAGCGAACCATCATCGGGACTCGAATGCCGCCTTCCCAGAGTTCGCCTTTGAAGCCTCGCAATATACCGTTCAGCTTCAATTCTTTGACCTCTGCCGCCGTAGCACCACCGTTGTCTGAAGCGAAAACGACGATGGTATTTTTGTCGAGTCCAAGTTTCTCCAAGGTTTGCAAAACGCGACCAATGTTCTCATCCATGTGGCTCACCAGTGCAGCATAAGATTGATCCACCAAGGGCAAGCCTGAATTTTCATAGAGTTTTCGGTCCTTGGCATCCAGCGGCACATGAGGTGCATTGTAGGCCAGATAGAGGAAAAACGGTTGCTTCGGAGGAACAATGGCTTTGGAAGTAGCTGTCGCACAAGATTCTAGAGTCACTCCTTGCGCCATCCGTTCAATAAAACTGATTGCCTCATCGGTTGAACGGTCGGTATTATGGTCTCCATGTTGACCGTCCAGATTTGCTTCAATCGTGTATTTTTCCCGGTTGCGCCAACGAACAGAGGGGTAATAATTTTGGCTATTGGGTTCAGGTATAAGCCAGCCGTAGAATTCGTCAAAACCCCGATCCATGGGTGTGGCCGTGCTGTCAAAACCGTCGAGGTGCCATTTGTTGACCAGGCAGGTGCGATAGCCTTGTGTTCTCAGTAATTCAGCGATGGTGATGTCTTCTGGCTGAAGATTGGTACGACGAACCAAGCCAGGCATGCCTTCACGCGCACCTTGCAAACCACCGACCTTGCACATGTTACCTCGAATTCGTCCGTGACCCGTATGCAGGCCAGTCATCAGGCAGCAACGGGAGGGCGAGGAAACACTGGCTCCGGAGTAACAGTCCGTAAAATGCATGCCTTCGCTGCTAAGTTTGTCAATGACGGGTGTCTTGATTACTTTGTTGCCGTAACAGGCCAAATCACCATAACCCAGATCGTCGGCCAGAATAAACACGATATTGGGGTTTTCAGCCGGTTTAACAGCCTGGGAAGTCACCGGCAAGAGAGCTGCCAGCCCAAGTGAAGCACGGATTTTAGTTTTGAAAAGCATAGTGGGGGAATTAAAGGCTTTCGTCGCAGAAACAAAGATACGATTATCCGCTTACAAACCGATTGAAACCGAAGTCATGGACAGCGAACCACCCACAAACGAATCGTTGAACAATACCATTTTTTCATCGGCAGAAGCCGCACCCATGACGTAAAGCAAAGGCAAGTAATGCTCCGCAGTCGGAATGGCCAGTTGATAGGCTTTTCCAAGGGTGGTGATTTTGCATAGACCGTCCAAATCCTGTTCCAAAATACACTTTTTAATGCCTTCCGAAGCCTCGGCAGCCCAATCGAAGGGTTCACTGCCCGGTTCCATCCGATCCCAGGCAATCATACGCAGGTTGTGCACCATATTTCCACTACCGATGATCAGTATGTCTTCATCGCGCAGCACCGCCAACTCCTTAGCCAATGCCACATGTTGCACCAGTGTTTTTCGGTAATCCAGACTCAACTGAACAACCGGCACATCAGCGTTGGGGTACAAATGCTTCACCACCGACCAGCAGCCGTGATCCAGGCCCCATTCGGTATCCGGAGTCACGGTAGTGCTCGTTACTAAGCGACTCACCTTTTCTGCCAGTTCCGGACTCCCGGGAGCTGGATACTGCACTTCAAACAGCTCCTGTGGAAAACCTCCGAAATCATGAATGGTACGAGGCTTCAATGCCGTCGTCGCCTTGGTTCCGTAACTTTCCCAATGGGCAGAAATGCATAGGATGGCTTTCGGCTTGATCAATTGGCTGGCCAACTTGTGGAATTCATCCACAAATATATTTTCCTCAATGGCATTCATCGGGCTGCCATGACCCAAAAAAAGAACGGGTTGCCGACTCATTCGATACGATTATTCGGTATTTTACGCAGTTTCCATTTCAGGTTCGCATGCAGATAGAGCAAAACGGCTGTCAGCAGCAACCAAGCTTATTATAAGTTTCATTGAAAGGTCAGCGCTTCAATTCTTCCAGAAAAGCTTGTAGGTTTTCCGTACTGACTCCCGGTGGCATTCCTCCTCCGCAGGAATACAGTATGCGGCTGAACCCGCTCGCTTCAGCTTTCAGTGCACGGACGGCAGCCGCAACATCTTCGGGTGAGCCGGACGCCAACACGTCACGGGGTGGAATATTGCCAAGTATGGTGAGCCTATCCTTCGTTTCGGCACGCAGTTCTGTGAGCGACAGGTGAATACCCGGATTGTACAGATTGATGCCCAGTTCAGGGTAATGCTTGACGGATACCGTACAGTCGGCATCGTTGTGGAAAAACTTGACGGTATCGTTGCCTTCGTACAATTCCTTAAAATACGGATATCCGAACTCCATGAAGTCTTCTTCACTGATGAATCCGACAATATCGTCCAACATCAGGATACCGTCGATGGTCGGGAACGTTTCATGCTGCAATTTGTGCCAGGCTTTCAGAAAATCCGTAATAGTGCGCATCAGGCGATGCACGGCATCCGGATCCATCATCATGGTGGTTAGGAATTCGGTCGTACCCATCAAAAAAGTGGCAATATTCAAGGGTCCTCTGGAAACGGAAAAACGGATCTTGTGGCCAGCTGCTTCCATTGCCGGTTGTGCCAGTTTCAAACGGTTCAGCATAAAGGGCAACAGACCGTCGGTAGCAGGGTCGGGTACGTGCAAAAGGTCGATGTCTTCGATTGTTTGAATGACCTTGTGCGCATAGGGGAATTCATTGATGGGAAACATACACCGTGCACCGAAAGCGGACGGTTCCGTGCACATGCCGTATTCACTCCAGAATCCGGGTAGAAACAAGGTGTCCGGAAATGTTTCGATGGCTTTGAGGTTGGCCTTCAGCCATAGGTCGTCGTTGGTAAAGTAATCGAGGATGGTAATGCCGTACCAGGCTGGTAGCCAGGGGCAATCGATGATAAATCCGCTCACAGGCTGGGCCGGAGCTTCACCCTTTACGATTATCTTTAGGATTTCCCATTGTTTGTCTGTCATTGGATGCTTTGATTTAGGGTTTAATAGCCGAGGAGCTGCTCAAAGTTAGCAATTTCCAAATGCTATGGATGCTCATTTGAGTTTCTTTTTGTATTCGGCCACAGCAAGTAAATCGTCCAATTGCTCCAAGGATTGAATGCTGAAAGCCATAGGAATCAGTTTTCCAATGGTTTTTCCATGTTTTTTTGGCATAAAAACAGCCTGTCCGGAAAAATCCAAACAGGCTGCTAAAAATTATTTTTTGAGGGTCAGAATCGTATACGAATATTTCGGGAACAAATATGCAGCATTCTTACCAAAAGGCACCACACCGAATTTGGGTGCCACGGCCGTTTTGTTGTCCACGGTATTGAAACCGGTCAGTTCACAATCGCCAATGGTCCAAGTCTGTGCCTTTCCGCCAAAATTGAAACCGGTCACATTGATGACTGCATGTTGGGGTGTGTTGCTCAGATTTACCACGTAAATGGAAAGTGAGTCTTTCTTGTTGTTCATCTTTGCCGTCACGTCAAGCAGTGAATCAACACTGCTGCTGGCCAGAACCACATTCGGCAAAAAGTTGGCCGACATCATTTCGTCAATAAAGGCTGAAGGCTGAAACCAGATTTCATTGGAGGTGTAATGCACTCGGCCCTGATTCCACATATAATCCTGTCCATGAGGTTGTAACGTATTGGCAGTACCCAAAATTGTAAAGGCATTTCCATTCCGCTGCAGCGTATTCCAGTTGTGCGCATGCGCCAAACCTCTGTCCCAATCGCAACGGCTGCCGTTTTCTTCCATGGGGGTTAAGGTGAGCTTGTAACCGGGGTAATCCTTGCCCAGTTCAGTTTGCATGTCCACGCCCATTTCGTGGAGGAAACCGGGGTTGTCCGCAAAGTTGACAGCGCCGCTGTAGTGCGGATCCCAAACCATGCGGTCAGCCTTGCCCTGAGCGATGAACCAACCGAACACTTCGGACGAAAGTTTGTATTGATCGCCGCCACGAGCGTAACTGGTCGGATTCGTGCCGATGTTCAGGGAAGCCATGATGTGCATTTCAGGATCTACCGACCAGGCAGCTGTTGCGAATTTCTTCATGCATTCCACGTAGCCGCGGGTCATGGGACGTTCGTTGTCCACTTCTATGTATTTCAGGTTGTATGGAGCCGGATGTCCGTGATCGGCCCGAAGTTTTCCCCAGGTAGTCGTCACCGGCCCGTTCATGTATTCCACAAAATCGCGGATGTCGTCGGCTGTTTCGTCCATGCTCATGCCAACCATGGCCGTTGCGCCAAGGGCTTCTGCAAATTGGCAGAGTTCGATGATGCCGAAGCTGTGGGTGGCGTAAGGGTTGAATCCATTGCGGTAACAAACTTTGCGTTCGTCCACCGGCCCGATCATCTTTTTCCAACGATACATATAGGTGTCCGCACCGACATCGACCATGGACCCGTTGTAGCGAATGGCCTTGATACCTTGCTTCTTAAGAGCATCTACAAATTGTTTTCGGATGGGATAGCCCTTTACACGACCCCATTCTCCAGGTTGCAGGAAGGCAAAACCAAGTTCGATTTCACCTGGGTCCTTCAGTAAAATGCCAAATTGGCCCTTGATGGATTCCCCGTTGGGTGTCAGCGTAAAGGTCACTTTCTCGAACGAACCGTCACCTTTGATTTTGTATGGTGCCTGGGCCAATTCGTTGCCTTTGCTGTCGCGCAGAGAAAGGTAGATGGTGGTAGGCTTTAAAGCTTTTACCCTCAGAATACCTTCGTAGGGTTGACCGGACTGCAGCCAGATGCCTTGTTTGTTCAGGCCTGAATTCGTAATTCCGAATTCACCCTTTCCGCTTAAAAGACGGATGATCTGATCCTGACGGCCCATGTAGGCGCCGCCTCTTCTGAGTTCAAACTCCCCTTTGACACTGCCCGTGGTCCGCTTGGTCCAGTAGCGGCTGACCTGTTCTTTGCCATTGATACGGTCCAGAAGGATAACACGGATTTCAGTCGGGATACTGTCAAAAGGCATAAAGCGACCAGCAAAATTCAGGTTTCCGATTTTAAGTGGCCTGTACGGTTGTGGAGTGGCTTGTTGGTTGCGGCCAAACCTGGGCTGAGAAGCCTGTTCCACTGAATTGTAAATATCCTTGGAATTGAAATCCCACTTTTCGCCCAGATTGTTCCAATTCAGCCTGGTGTAGCTGTTGGCTACGGAAAGGAAATGGGGCTTTTTGGATTCATCCTGAACCACATATACCTTCACATAATCGTTCAAGGGCAAATTCAGGAAATCGATGTCAACGTTTTCCTCAAAGGCCTCTCCATGCAAAAGCTGACTGAAAATACCGCCATTGGTCTGATTATTGAGGTCCTCGATGTTGGTTCCGTTGAACAAGGGAGTTACTTTGGCAATTTGTTTGGTGGCGTCCACCTGGATCTGAATCGGTGCTGTTTGCGCCTGAAGCAACAAACTGAGACCGGTTCCCAGAAAACAAAGCATAGTTCGTTTCATGTGTCTAGATTTTAGGTTGTGTAAAAATGTGGTCTAATTTAACGAATATTTAGGTATCCAAATCATAAGACATAAATTTTCTTCAAGCGTTCAAATCGACATCTGATTATTTAAAATTATCCTGAGTATTTTGTACATTTGTCTTGAAATCCTCCCCCTCCCGCCTATGAACGAACGTCTCCTGATTCTTGAGCAAGCCGACCCAGTTGTCCTTTTCGGAGTAAACAATTGCAACATTTTGTTAATCAAAGCATTGTATCCGAAATTGCGCATCATGGCCAGGGGTAATCTCCTTAAGATTCTGGGCGAAAACAGCGAAATGGATGCCTTCGAAAAGGCGTTGGCCGTGATGGAAAAGTATTGCGCCGACTTCAACGACCTGAATGAGGAAACCATCCGCGACATCGTCAAAGGCAAGGCACCGCTTGAAGTGAAACAGGACAACCTGATCGTTCACGGCATGAGTGGAAAAGCCATCCTGGCCCGCACCGAGAACCAACAGAAACTAGTGGAAGCCTATTTCAAGAACGACATGATCTTTGCCATCGGGCCTGCCGGTTCCGGTAAAACATATACGGCCATCGCATTGGCTGTCAGGGCGTTGAAAAACAGGGAAGTGAAAAAGATCATACTTTGCCGTCCGGCTGTCGAAGCAGGCGAGAAACTGGGTTTCCTACCCGGTGACATGAAGGAAAAAATCGACCCCTACCTTCAGCCGCTGTATGATGCGCTGGAAGACATGATTCCACCCATCAAGCTGAAGGATTACATGGACAACAAGATTATTCAGATTGCGCCGCTGGCCTTTATGCGCGGCCGTACGCTGAGTGATGCGGTCATTATATTGGACGAAGCTCAGAACACCACGACCATGCAGATCAAGATGTTCCTGACCCGCTTGGGCATGAACGCCAAAATGATCGTGACGGGTGATGTCACGCAGATTGACTTGCCCGCCTCAACAACTTCGGGACTTATTCACGCATTGAACATTTTGAGGGATGTCAAGGGTATCGCCAAAATTGAATTCAATAAAACCGATATCGTACGGCATAAATTGGTGACACGCATCGTGGAAGCCTACGAAAAGCATGGCGAAGAAATGAAGGCGAAACGCGAATTGAAAAACGACGATTCCGTTTTTACCAAACCAGTCCCCAAAAATGATGTAGAACAACGTTTTGAGTAGCGAGCACAGAGGCAAAACTAGTTTTGACTAGGTCGAGTCACGAAAAACGACTGAATTGAAAATTCGAATAACTTATACAACTATGAAACAAGCTTTGACCAGAACCGACTTCAATTTCCCAGGCCAGAAATCCGTGTATCACGGCAAGGTTCGTGACGTTTACAACATCAACGACGACATGCTCGTCATGGTGGTCAGCGACCGTATTTCTGCCTTTGACGTGATCCTGCCTCAGGGAATTCCCTATAAGGGGCAAGTACTCAACCAGATCGCAGCCAAGTTTCTGGACGCTACCAGTGACATCGTGAAGAACTGGAAAATCGCCACGCCCGACCCGATGGTGACGGTGGGCATCCGCTGCGAGCCCTACGAAGTGGAAATGGTGATCCGTGGTTACCTCACCGGCCATGCCTGGCGCGAATACAGTGCCGGCAAACGCGTTCTTTGTGGTATTGCCATGCCTGATGGTATGAAGGAGAACGAGAAGTTCCCCACCCCCATCATCACACCGACCACCAAAGCCAAGGAAGGCCATGACGAGGACATTTCCCGCGAGGAAATCATTGCGCAAGGCCTCGTTTCCGCCGAGGAATACGCCAAACTTGAATTCTACACCCAGGCCATTTTCGAACGTGGCACGGAGATTGCCGCCGAAATGGGCCTCATCCTGGTGGACACCAAGTACGAATTCGGCAAAAAAGACGGTGAAATCATTCTGATGGACGAAATCCATACCCCGGACTCCTCCCGTTATTTCTACCTGGAAAGCTACGAAGAAAACTTAGCCAATGATAAACCGCAGAAGCAGCTTTCTAAGGAATTCGTTCGCCAGTGGCTCATTGAGAATGGTTTTCAGGGCAAGGACGGACAGAAAGTACCTGAAATGACCCCTGAATACTGTTTGAGTGTTTCGGAACGCTACATCGAACTGTACGAAAACATTGTGGGTGAAGTGTTTGAAAAGGCTGACATTGCGGATGTGGCTGGACGGATCGAGAAGAATGTGAATGCATATTTGAAGACGCTGTAATTGCAGTTTATTTTGAATTTGAAGTGCCCAGAATCAGGTGATTCCGGGCACTTTGCAATAATATGCAATTTAAAAAAGTTAGAAGCTCAAGTGGTATTAATTTGACAAAACCGATATTAACCAAATAGGTTCACTCTGCCAGTCTTGAAGCTCACCATTAGAATCCGTATTAATCCCCATATATTTGATTGGAGTTTCAGGGTACTTATTCATCAACATTACTATTTTTTCTTTGAAACCGCTGTTTGGATTGATACTTTGAAGAAAATATTTAATAATAGACAATATGTAAAAGCTTCGTCGATTATTTGTTATAGTTGATGTAATCCAGGGAAGTGGTAAAGCGGATTTTGGTATTACTGGCTGAATTACAAAATCTCTGTTCCAGAAACGTGAATGGTGTGCACACAAATTTCTACAGTACACAATTGCATGTAACCAATTTCCAAAAACAGTGTGATTCAACCCAAAAGCATTTGCAATGTCCTTTTTATCTTGTTTGTTTGCCAAGCCAGCGTAAAGTCTCGATAATTGACCAGCTGTCAGAAGTTCAATGATCATCCAACTTGGAGGATTAATTGGAGACGAATATATTGATTTATAATGTGATACAAAAACTTCTGGATACTTGGCATTACATTGCTTTGTAATGATTTCCTGCAATTCCAAGTAATAATCATTTAAATGGGGTATCCGATAATCTCCCGTAAATGTTAGTTTCAGTTCGGCTGACCCGTGCATCAAAAAGTCGTTCGTCATCTGTTTCGAAGGCTTCGCTACTGATCTTACACAGAAGAATGTTTGCCGTCTATTGATTGGTTTTCCGAAAGATCAAAATGGAGGCTTTGTTTGTCCGATGCACAATCCTATGGAGTGCATATATATGCGTTATTAGCCATTTGCAGCCATGAAAAATTGACCTGAAAAAAACACCTTGGTGTTTTTTTAAAACACAGCTTTGTTTTGTGTAAAACACCTTGATGTTCGGGGTAAACCACCTTGGTGTTTTTTGACAAAAAAAAGTCTGATTTTCAGGCAAATTCGATTTATGTTATGTTTTTGGTGTCTGAGAATTGTCTATTTGAAAATGGATTGAGTGTTGGTCATCAATATCGAAATCTCAAGAGCTTATTATCGAATAGATATGTCATATTTATTCATTATATTGTAAACGTTCTGACATTCAATAATTTCCATAAAACAATCTTTCATAAATCGACAAAGCCACTTAAACGATAGTAACTTGTACTTTCGAAATAATGTGCGGCTTTTGCTTCATCATCGACTTCCAAACCACGTGTTTGCCAAAGTTTTACATGATCCATATAATTCAAGGACGGTTTCAAATAAATCATGCTATAATGGTAATAGATTTTTAAAAAAAAAAGGGTTGCTAAGTGAGCATCGTTGAGAGGCCTAGCAACCGCATTATTTTGAATACCTGTTTGGTATTGTATTGACGTTGTTTTCGGTATGACAAAAGTAGTGACTATTTTTTGAAATTGTGTACTGAATTATATGTTTAACAACATTGGTTAATATTATTTAACATTATGCTCTCATTTAATACATATTGTTGGCCTCTTTTTTGTGGTTTTTTTAGTGATTGACTTTCTATTGCTCTTTTCATTTTTAGAAGAATTTTGACTGTATAATGCCCGTTCAAAGCGTGACAATTTGTCACGGTTTCTTTGGTCATGGGTGTTATTTTATACCGCTTTCGATAATTGCAATCTCTTCGTCAGTCAGGTCGTAAAGTTGGTGATCTTTCTATTGGTTCTTTTCAATTTTTTTGAAACTTTTGTCCAACAGTTTGGCATTCTGGTTTGATACGACCTTTTTTCCGGTTTTCTCTTCAATTTCCCTTCTAGTGTTTCCGGCGATAGCCCCACCCTGGTTTGCGATTTTTCTGCTATCTTCAAATGTTCTTGGATTCTTTTCCTTAGAAATCTCGGTTGTGGTGGCTTCCGCAAGCATGTTAAGCACCAATTCGAGGTTTGTCATGTGATCTCGTAGATTCTCTTTTTTAAGGTCTTTGAAGTTTTTAAATTGCTTGGTTGTGAAACCGCTCCAAGCTTTTGTGATTTCATCTGTTAGTATCGCAAATTCCTGCCCTTTTTGAACACCTCTGTTTTCCCATTCATCGGTTAAGTCCTTGCGAACATCAATACTTTTCAGCCGCTGGTTAATCCATTCTTTGCTATAGCCTTTACGTAGGTATGTTTCCATCAGGCGGTCTATGCCCAACTCGGGGTCTTCAATTTCATCAATACGCTCACGGCCAACTTGTGCCAGCCACATTTTAAATGGTTCAGCTTTGGGCGAAGGAACACTTTGAATTAACCTGAAAAGTTGTTCGGTATCAGCCACATCGGTTTCTCGCATTTTGCCATCTTCAGCAACTAATTTCAACCGGTTACAATTTGTAACCGTTTCGTTTCCTTCCTTAAGCAACCTATTTTTAAGAACTTTCCAGTAATTCCTTGCACCTTGATGGGTAGGCTGGTCGGTTAAAACTGAAATGATATCGACAATTGAAAAATACCATTTTTCATCATCATCACTCCAAAGCGAGCGAATCTCCTTTTGTTCAAATAATTTTATGGCAGCGTCTTTGGTCATGGTTGTTATTTTACCCCGTTTTCAATAATTGCAATTTCTGCGTCGGTTAGGTCGTAAAGTTGGTAAACGAGTTGGTCGATTTGGTTTTCTTGTGATGATGTGTCATAATTCTTTTCTATAGATTTTAATTTGATTATTTCTGAAACAATGTCTGAAATATCACTATTCGAGAATTGAATATTGGGAATTGGTAGAGCGTTAAATTCCTTTACTTTAATTTTAGGGAATAATTGGTCAAACTCATTATTGATATTTTGAAAATACCAAAATAATAGTGTCGAATTTAAGATTCCTAAATAGAACAAACTGTTTAGTTCTGTTTTGGGTTTAGCAATATATGCAGTTTGATCAACCACAAAGGTTTCTTTGATATACGAAGCAATTAGTGATTTTTTAGCTGGTATTTGTCGAATTAATATTTTATCTCCTTCGAAAAAGGCTGAGACTCTTGGCTCAGCTAACCACTCACCGTAACTTATATATTCATTTTCCCAATTATATGAATACTTTGTAAGATTTTTTCCCCTTAATTCCGGTAAGTAAGTTTCATTAAGCTTCGATTTTGCATTAAAAACTTTACCTTTTACTTGTTCGTCAATTTGCTCGGGTTTTCCTTTTCCGACTTGATATTCTTTAATGCCCGAAATGGTATTAAAGAAATCCGAAACCCTGACTGATTTATCTAGAATTTTTGAAATTATTTTTTGTTGCTTTTCATCAACAGTGACAGTAAAATTATTATTTGGTGTTGTTTTAAACGCTATTGAACTAAAGTTGTTTTTGAAAGTGAAACCTGCATTTTGCACAACATAATATTGGCTTAATTTTTGAGCAATTGGCTTGCTAAAAATGAATATCATTACTTCAACTGATGCTTCCTCAAAAACCTCATCTTTAACTTCAATAATTCTATCTATTGAAAAACTGCTAAGAATAAACTGTCTTAATTTTGCATTGTTTTGATTTGCCAAAAATGCGTTTGGAACAATAAAAGAAAGAGAGCTTTGTTTGTTTGAAATTCCAAATGACCTTTCAATGAATAAATGATATAGGTCCATTTGATTTTCAGATACTTTGTAATTGTCAAGATAATAACTTCTTACAAGTCCAAATTCATCTCTAACTCTCAAATACGGCGGATTCCCAATCACAACATCAAAGCCAATAAATTCGCCATCGTCGTCTAATACTTCAGGGAACTCAAACCGCCATTCAAAGGCGTTTTCGAAAATTTTATTTGATTTAATCTCCTCGATTTTGGATTCAATCTTCTGAGCTTCTGTGGTTAGTTTTTCTACTTTTGCTTTCCAATTTGCTTGTTTGTTTTTTGATATTTCAAAAAGGGGTACTTCGACTGTTAAAGTGAAAAGTTCTCTGTTAATATTTTTCAGTCTTATTGCTTTTGAATCGTTCTGCGAAATCTCGCTGCGGAAATTGGTTTTAATTTCATTGATGAGCCGCTCCATCTCCCGCTTTTCTTCCTTGTTAGAAGCATTTCGGTATCTGTCTACAGCAAGACGGTAACTATCTATCGTCCATTTACTTTCACTCTTTTTAAGCGCCTGCTTCAAATCGGCATCCAGCGCAAAGCGGCTAATGAGCGAGTTTCCGCACTTGATGTTGATGTCGATGTTGGGAAGGGTTTCGAGCTCGGTTTCGTTTTTGTAGTAGGCATTTTTGAGGAGTTCAATCCACAAGCGGAGTCGGCAAATCTTGACGGAATTGGGGTTGATGTCCACGCCAAACAAGCAATGCTCAATAATAGTTTGCTTCTCGTGAAACAGGGTTTCCTGAATGCGCTGGCTTTCTTTGTTGGTGGGGTTGTACTCGAAAAGGTCGCCGTCTTCGTCGGTTACGATGAGTTCATCGTTCACCACCTCGAATTGGTATTCTTTCAGACGCTTGCCGGAACGGTCTTGCAGTATTTTAAGGTCGCTTTTGATGGCGATCAGTTCATTGAGTGCCGAAACCAGGAAGTGACCGGAGCCTACGGCTGGGTCGCAAATTTTCAAGTCATTGAGGAGGGCATTGGCTTCGTTTCGGTCCTCAATTTTGTCGTACAACGCATTCAAATCTTCGCAATCCCAGCCTTTGGCATCCTTGAATTTTTGAAGGACGGCTTTGCGGACGGTTTCGCGGCACATGTACATGGTGATGAAGCCTGGAGTAAAGAAGGAGCCGTCTTTGTAGCCGTTTATTTTCTCAAAAATGAGGCCGAGCACCGAAGCGTTGATGAGGGTTTTGTTGTCTTCCTGAATTTCTTCACTGCCTTCGCTGGCAAAATCGTAGGCATTGAGGAACTCGAAAAGGTATTCCAGCGGATTGATGGAACCGGTCCGTTTTCTGCCTTTTTCGTCCTTGATGACGGTCGAGGAATAAATCGGAATGGTGATGTCGTTGTGTAAATTGCTTATGAACAGGGTGGTATGTTCCATTTCAGTCGGTTCAAAAAGGGAGCTGTTCAAATAGGGAACGTTAGCAAACATCGTTTTAACATCGTCGTTGCGTTCGTTTTGCTTGCGTACCAGCACTTGAAAAAACAAGCTGTTTAAGTCGTCGTAGTCTTTGATTTTGTCAAAACCAAGAAACTCGTAGGTTTTATCGCCTTTGTGATAGGTTATTAACTGAGCTTCGAGGAGTTTTAGGAATAGAATGCGATTGATCCAGGTGATGCTCAATTCAAGCCCGACATTGAAAAGTCGTTCTTGCAGGTTCGCCCCAAACTGACTTGGGTTTTGTAGCCGCGATATTTTATCGAGACTGTCCAACTGAATGATGGCATTTTCGAGAAAGGAACCTGAATTTCGTTCGCCTACCTTATTTCGCTCAATGAGCTTCTTGCTGCCCTCTTTGGTTTCGGTCAGACCGATGATGTGCAGCAATTCGCCGTAGAACCGTTTATCCAAACTGTTGCTGTCGTTGGCGAAGGGCAGTTTTAAAAGATGTTCGGGCGAAAGCAATTTGAACAACGAAATGAGTTTCGTATCGTCTTTTCGGTCGCTGTTTCGCAAGGGTTTTTCATATTCCCGAATATCGAAATAGGTATACTCAATGCTTTGCTTCAAGTCCTGAATATAGGGTTCAGCAATCACTTTGTAGAAAAAATCGGTTTTGGTTTCAGACAAACGGCCGCCTTCAAAATCGTTGAATTGCTTGACAAGATGTTTATTTTGGGCGAACAAGCGATCAAACTGCATGGCATCAAAAATGAACCATTCGTTGATGTTGGTTGCTATGAGGTATTTAACCTCAATATTCTTGTGCGTAATCCGCTCCCGCAAGTAATACAAAACCAATTCCTGAAACGCTTTCACGTTGATTTTCGAAAGCATCTGCTCTGTGGAATCACCGGCGGCATAGACTTTCAACATTTCAGCTTTGTTATTCGGGCTTTTGGCTTCAATAATGACGCCAACGGTGGTGGATGCCTTATCGCCGTTATGGATGACTAGGTCGTTCCGGCCTTTCGTGTTGATGTAATGATTTTGTTTGTAGTAGGTGTCTTTGAGAAAATCGGAAACCAGGTTTTTGTGAAATTCTTCCGATTCAGCGTCTTTGATCCTGTCAAGCAACTGTATTAATTGGATCTTGAAACGCTCGATTTCAACCCTGTTCGGTTTTACTTTCAAAAAGGCTTTGTTGAGTGCCTTCCGAGGTTTCAGGAATGCTTGTTCGTTGGTTTGACTGGTCATTTCGGTTGCTCTAAGTGCTTTATCAACTGGAAAATAATAATCATAGTCGGTATCATGGACGGTGTTATTCTGATCGGCATGTTAATTACCTGATAATCATCTGCAAAGACTTGTCCGGTACTTGTCCAGTAACTTGTCCAGTAACTTGTCCAGTTGCTAATCAGAATATTGATTTCTCAAAGTTAAAAAATTAAATGCAGACCTGAAGAGCTGTTGAAACATTCTATTCTACTTTAGGGCATAGTTTCTTAAAATTTCGTACTTTAGCGGTAGAATTGTACATTAAAGAAATGAAAACTGATTGATATGATGTGCGATATTTTGGAACAGACTAAAAAATAAAAACTATGATTATTACAACGACGCCTTCCATCGAAGGCAAGACAATTGTCAAATACCTGGGTATTGTAACGAGCGAAGCGGTGGTCGGAGCCAATATTTTCAGGGATTTATTTGCGAGCATCCGCGACATCGTGGGTGGCAGAACGTCTTCGTACGAAGGCGTGCTTCGACGTGCCAAAGAAAGTGCCTTGAAAGAGATACAGACGAATGCATTGGAAATGGGAGCCAATGCTGTCGTTGGCATAGACCTTGATTATGAAACAGTTGGTTCAAACGGAAGCATGCTGATGGTTACGGCAAGCGGAACAGCTGTCATTATTGAGTAACATTTTTGCTATATTTACGTCTTACTAATAAACACACACTTATGAAACGAATACTAATACTCCTCGTCACAGCCACTTTGTTGGCTTCCTGCGCCATCAACAACGCTTCGGACCCCACAGTCGTTACCCTTTCGATTCGATCGAACCAATGGACTCCCCACACGGATGCCGATGGCTATAACCTGTATTATTCCCGTACCATCAGCATGCCCGAGATAACGCCAAACCTGTATACGTACGGTAGTGTTCTGACGTATTACCTCATCTACAACGATTTAAATGAGCAGATAGCCCAACAAGTCCTGCCTTATGTGCGTCACTATGAAAATGCGGATGGTGCCCGATGGACTCGAACCGTTGATTTTGAGTACTCGCCTGGATCCATGACCATAATTGTAACCAATTCCGACTTCCTGGACGAAATTCCCCCACTCATGGATTTCAGGGTAGTGATGCAAGAATAAAAAAACCGACAAAATTGCATACTTGAATATTTATTCATATATTCGTTAAGGAGAACATTGGTTTCTCCTTAACTTTTATTTACTCATATTCAAGTAGTTATGGTAGTCGGAATACTGAAAGAAATCAAACCGGCGGAGAAAAGGGTCAGCATGATCCCGGCCGGTGTACATCAGATGATCAAAAACGGTCATCATATTTTAGTTCAAAAAGAAGCAGGAGCCGGTAGTGGTTTCCCGGACGAATTGTATGCGTCTGTCGGTGCCGAAATGGTGGAAAGTGCTGCTGAGATTTTTAAACGGGCAGACATGGTGATGCATGTCAAGGAAATCACCCATCCCGAATATGCCTTACTCCGCGAAGGGCTCATCGTCTTTACTTATTTGCATCTGGCTGCCGATCCCGATCAGATTAAAGCATTGATGGCTAGCAAATGCGTGGCAGTCGCTTATGAAACCGTTCAGACGGCAGATGGCAAACATCCTTTGCTGGAACCCATGAGTGAGGTTGCTGGCAAAATGTCCATTCAGGAAGGTGCCCGTTTTCTGGAAATGCCCCAAGGCGGAAGCGGCATCCTGATGGGTGGCGTTCCGGGCGTGGCAGCAGCCAAAGTACTGGTCATCGGTGGTGGCATCGTTGGAACCAACGCAGCCAAAGTGGCTTGCGGCATGGGTGCTGACGTAACGATTCTGGATACCAACCTTGATCGCTTGCGCTATCTGGACGACGTCATGCCGGCCAATTGCAGGCTGATCATGAGCAATCACTATGTGCTGGAAGAAGAGCTGAAACAGGCTGATTTGGTGATTGGTGCCGTTTTGGTTACTGGAGCGAAAGCACCCAAGTTGGTTACCAGGGAAATGATTTCAGGCATGAAAAAAGGCTCGGTCATGGTAGATGTCGCCATCGACCAAGGTGGATGTTTCGAAACGTCCAGACCGACAACACATCAGGATCCGGTATTCTTTATTGATGGTGTCGTACAATATTGTGTGGCAAACATGCCGGGTGCAGTTGCCAGAACCTCGACCATGGCTTTGACGAACGCAACACTCCCTTACGCCATCGCATTGGCTAACAAAGGTTGGAAGCGGGCAACGGAAGAGGATCCGGCTTTGGCTAAGGGGTTGAATGTGGTGAATGGCGAAATCGTTTATGCGCCTGTCAAGCAAGCATTTTCAACATATTGAAAGAAAGAGGCCAAATCAACAAAGGGATTTGGCCTCTTTCTAATTAGATTTTGATTGGTTCGATGCGCGGTATAAAAACCTTCAATGTCAGCCAAGCCACCATATACATGCTGCTGGCCAATATGAAAATCAGGGTGTAACTTCCAGTCACCTGAAGAATCAGACCAACGAAGGACGCTGATATAGCTCCGAAAACGGCACCGGCAAAACCAGACATGCCAATAATCGTACCCACCGCATTTTTGGGGTAGATATCCGATACCACGGTGTAAATGTTTGAAGCCCAGCCCTGATGGGCAGCTGCAGCCATTCCTAGGAGCAACACCACCGGCCAGAGACTAGAAAGCTGGGAAAGGAACATCAAGGGCAACACCATCAAGGCACAGATCAGGATCGTCGTCTTTCGCGCAAAGTCGATGGAGCGTCCTGCCTTGATGAAACCGGAGGATAGCCAGCCACCCATTATACCGCCGAAACTTGCCATGGTGTAAATTACGATAATTGGCAAGACAGTGCCTTTGATGTCCATGTGTTGCGTTTTGTTCAGATAGTCGGGCATCCAAAACAGGAAAAACCACCAGACCCAATCAGTTACCAGGCGGGAAAAGCAAATGGCGTAGGTCTGTTTATAGCGGAGTAAATTGCCCCAAATCAAGGGTTTAACTGGTTCTTCTGCCAAATTTTCATCCGAACGGATGTAAGCCAACTCGAGTGCATTCACTTTTTTGTGCAAGGAGGGTTTCTGATACAGCAACAGCCAGAAAATGAGCCAGATGAATCCCAAGGTTCCAGTCACCACGAACGCCCATTTCCAACCAAATCTCAGCGTAATGGCAGCCACAATGATGGGTGCGATAATGGCACCGATGGTGGAACCCGAATTGAAAATGCCGGTGGCGAACGCTCGGTCTTTTTTAGGGAACCATTCGGCTATGGTTTTCACCGCTGCCGGAAAATTGCCTGCTTCGCCCAATCCCAGTACAGCACGGGCAACGCCGAAGCCAAAAACGGTGCGCATCAAGGCATGAATCGATGCCCCGATGCTCCAGACCAAAATGGACAGGCTGTAACCGATTCGTGTACCGAACGTATCAAGCAAGCGCCCGCTGATGAGCATTCCCAGTGCGTATGCAATTTGAAAGGCTGCTACAATGTTGCCATAGTCGGCCTCGTCCCAATGCAAATCGTCTTGAATGAATGGCTTTAGCAATCCGATCACCTGGCGGTCGATGTAGTTGATGGTCGTTGCAAAAAACAACAGGGCTACAATGGTCCAGCGGACGTTAGACATTGGTGATTCTTTCATGGATCCATTTGTAAGCATTTTCTTGTTCATCAGGTGTTTTGCAATAGGTCACTACCACCAGTTTCATGCCTGGCACCCAAAGGCGGGCCAATTGCTCTTTGATGGTATCCAGACCGCCCACGATTCTGGCGTTCAGCACAATATCCGTATTTGCAAAACGATGGAAGGCCTCCAGATTGTTGGTCGCTCCCGGATCAGTTTGTGGAGAAAACGCTCCATCTGCCATCTTCAACCCTTTGATTTGAAGCACGGCATCCACCCAGCCCGACCAATCTCCACACGAGTGAAAAACAGGACCGCCCAGCGGTTGACAAATTTTTTCCACCACTGGAGCAGCCAATTCCAAGTATTGATCGGGGGCAATCATGATCGCATTGTCATCACTCATGCCTAAACCCGACCATTTCACCGAGGAGGCGAAACCGTGGCCGGGAGGAGCCAGTGACGATCCGATGAGCTGCACCTGCTTTTCGTTGAATCGCATCAACAAACCTGCAAGGCGGTCAAACAACAGCCGTACTTTCTTAGGTTCCAGCAGCAAATCCATAAAGAATTGGTCCAGCGGATACAGATGCCCGACCATATTCAACGGCGATTGCGTATCGGTCAATGAAACAGGTAGCCGACCCTTGGTCTGATCCATAAAGTATTCGATCATATCCAGCGTATGCCTACCTATGGGTGTTTCAGCGATTTCTAATGCATTATAAGCCAGAACTTCATCAATGGTAGAAAACCGTGCCTTCAATGCCGGTGCATTGCCTTCCGGCCAGATGTAATCGTCTCCGAAAGCACTGGCTACCGTACCGATGCCGTACCAGGGTTCCAGAAAATTCGGCACATCGGCCTTAAAAAGCATGCTTTTTTCGAGAGCGCCCAACTGCAGTTCCAGCGAATGTTTCATGTCCCGACAACCATAAGAGAAGCACTCCCCTACCCGCATACGGCGATACACGATCGCACCGGATGGTTTGTTCCAAAAATCGGAGCAGACTTCGTTTAATGCAGCAGAATAGGCTTCGTATCGGCTGAAATCGAACTGGTCGGGCCGTATCGGATAAACTTGAGTGGCCTGCGAATCGGCCAGTGAACTATTGAATTGCGTTGCCATCAAAGCTGGATTTTTAAAGATGAATATTGTAGATCCTTGGCGCAAGCAATGAGACTACGCCCGGAATTCCCACTTCAGTTCCTCCACCGTTTCAAAAATGGTACTGATGCGATCGTCCGTCACAGTATCGTCCATATTGATGCAGCAAACGCCTGTCAGTAAAGGGTTTCCAGAATCGTGAACCAGACGAACAATGGTTTCGCGGATTTCCTCGTTGGTTTGCCTGGCAATCTCCACCGGACTCAACCGTATGCTGAAAAACGTGTTCGGCAGGTATTTTCGGAGTTCTTTTACGTCGCCGCCCCAGCCCAGATCCAGATAATCCAGATGCGGAATCTTGGCAAAGGGGACAGCCATTCGATGCGGATCCGGTCCGCAATAATGAATACCGAACGGCCGTTTCTTGCTCCATTCCACATCGAAAGGCATCAAAAAAGTTTCGTAATCCTCAGCTGAAATCATGGTATGCGAGCATTCGGAATGCAAAAAGACAGGTTTGGGCAAATGGCGGACTCCACGGTTTACCGAAATGGAGGTCGTTCCGGTTTCAGCCGTTAAAAAATCGGTGAATTTTCCGATCACCTGAGCGAGACCTTTGAAATAATCGTTTACTTCGTCCGGGCTCATCATCATGTCCATGAAGATGGCTTCCCCGCGCAAATCCATGGCGATGTTCAATATACCGCCCCAGTTTATGTCGCCGGTCACGCGGCCGTGCTTTTTCTTCAAAGCTTCCGTCAGTCGAAGCACCTTTTGAAAGGACTCTGAGGCAAATGCATCGGAAGGGTTTACGGCCAAAGAGTCTTTGTGTGCCGCTAAAACCTGTGGCGGATGGTTTTCCGTATAGTTGACCTTACATCCCAACATTTCAGAAAGCAGGAACCCGGCCGCCAGATGCACGGCGCCGATTTCTGGTCGAACATCCTCCCTATTGGAACCAAGGCCGTAATTACCCCAACGTTCATAGAGCACCTTCTCCATTTGCTGCTCCACCTCCACCCGTTTCAGAGGATGAAAGAAAAAGTCCGAATCGAAACAAATGCCTTCGTTCTTGTGCCACCATTCCGGTGCCAGGACGATATCTACAGGCAATAAACTAGTATTCATGCTATTGTATTTTGCACAGCGAAGATATGAAAAAAGCCGCAACTTTATAGGCTGCGGCTCTTTCAAGGAGGTTCGGAAAACTATTCCTCCAACGTTTCTATCAGCTGGGTGTTCTTAACTTCCCAGGTCGGACAAGATTCAACTGTGTTTGACAAATACCTGAAGGCAAACCGGATATTGATCTTGCCGGCATATTCTGTCATGTTAACAGGGCCTGAATTTACAAAGGTATAGTCGTTGGTGAGGGATCGGATAAAGTCCTTCTTGACCCAATTCAGGGTATCTGGCGCGGTACTACCATCCCAGTTATCGGTTACCCAAAGCGTCATTTCCTTGGTGAATACGGTACCGTATTTATGCGTGTTGTCAAAAAGCAGGTAGGCACCGAGGCGCTTGCTTAGGTCAATCGCAGGTGAAATCAGCCAGTCTTCGTTGTTCTGGTTTCCACCGCTGTAACCGGAGAACTTCATATAGCCAACACTTTTGTACGTATTCCAGACCCAAACCTGAGCCCCGGTCACAGATACAGTGGTGAAATTACCGATACTTGTGACGAACGATTCGGCAAATATCTCATTGTTATAGATGTTGAATACTCTGGAACTATCCTGAATATACTTTTCTTTCACATATTGAAGTTCCCCTTCCGAAGTAATGTATTGAGGAGAGGTGACCACGACATTGGATTTTGGGTCTCCGTATTTGTACTTGTTAGCCAACCACAACGGGATGTATCTGGAAGCGGGTGATTCCGTATCGATGAAATACTTGTTGGTAGCCAGCAGTTTGGTGGCAGCGGAGTCAGCCTTGGTGGTGTCAAACGGCAAAGCAAGCTTGCTGATGGCAACCATATCGGCTGAGGTTATCGAATCCGTATAGGCAAACTTGTTCGTCGGTGCCACGCCAGCGTCATAACCAGGGAAATTCTGTTCATTGAAGTTGCAGGCCGAGAACATAATCGCTAGGACGGCTGCTGGAAATATCATTTTCATTGCTTTCTTCATTTAAGTGGTTATTAAAAAGCGAGTTTCAAACCAACGGTCCAGGTACGACCGAATCCGTAAAACACTTTGGCTGTTTTCCAGGTATGGTCGGCACCATCGGTTGCATCAGCTATGTATTCCTGGCCGAGCACGTTGTCACAGACACCATTTACGGTGCAGTTGTAATCACCCAGTTTGAATTTGTAGGTCGCGTGGAAATCTAATGTGCCGGCGGCAGGAATCATCCAGGGATCCACAAACGTTTGGTCGGAAATACTGGTGGAAACGTCCGAAATCTTGTAATTGGAATAGTTGCGGTCCCAATACGTAAAGTCCAGTCCGGTTCTGAAGCCTTTCATGAGTTCATACGTGGCACCCAGTGCTGCTGAAGTCTGTGCAGAGTTTCCTACGTGCACGCCTTTCATATTCACCGTCATTTTGGCATGCTCGGGGCTCATCATAGCGACAACTCCACCCTGAACATCAACTGGTTGACCTTGTCTGTCATACAAATAGCCGCTCGCATTGCTGGCCCATCTCCAGTCACCGAGTGAAAGCATTCCTGTCAATTCCAGTTGTCTGATCGGCGTCGAATGGAAGTCAAATTCCAAACCCTGATGCAAGGCATCCAGACCTTCCATGTTGATGACAAGGCTGGCAGGGCTGTCAGCATTGATGGCACGAACCAAGGTCTTGTCCATCCATTTGGTGCGGTAGGCATTGACATTGGCTGTAAACAGACGCGAACGGAAACCATAACCCAGTTCCATGGAGAAACACCTTTCATTGACAGCGTTCGGATTGGTCATGTTGCTGGTCGTCGATTGCAGGAAAGCACCACCTGAGAAGAAAGGAGCTCTTGAAATGATACCGATGTTGGCAAACACGTTCTGATGCTCGTCGATGTTGTAATTGCTGCCACCTTTCAGGGTATAACCCAAACTGTTCACCTGGGTGGACTTCCGATTGGCACCTTCGTAATAGAACCGGTCGTAACGCCAGTTACTAGTATTGGAAACAGAACCGGACACGAAGGTATTCATGGCATCCATCGTATATTCAGCCTGACCGAAAACGCCTTCGGACATGACAAAGCCATCGTAATCGCGGTAAACCACATCGCCGACCGTCAGTTTTTTGTACAGGTAATCCGTATTGGTAAAATGGCTTCTTGGCGTATTGTCAATAAAGAAGTTGCCACCGTACAAATCGGTGATCACGTTCGTATGCGTACCTTTATAATAGCGTAAATCGACACCACCGGAAAGTTCCAGGCTCTTATCCACTTGCTTGGTATAGGTTGAAAGCAAGCCGAACCACTTGTGCGCGTTAACAGATTTCGACATGACGTACTGGGAACCATTCACGTTGGAAGGGTCCGTATTGATGTCGTACATTGCATTGTAATCGAATGCACCGTCTGTAGTCCGAAAAAGCGTGTTGGGTACTCCTTCGGTTGATCCGTACCAATTGGTGCGGTCGGCACTGTTGTAACTCTGTCCACCATAACCATTACCCTGTCCAATGGAACAATATAATGCCGTGCTGAGCGCAGACGTTTCGTCAATGGTCCAGTTGTGGTTTAGAGAAAACTGCGGTTTGTGGTATTCGTTTCTGGAAGACTGCTTGCGCTGTCCGTTCGGGCCGAAACCGTAAGAAGCGTTGTATTTATACCCGAGCGGTTGTTTCTGCCATTCGGCAATGGTGAGGTAATCGCCGCTGTTGCGTTGATTGTGCCATTGCGGCGCACCAAATCCGGTAAAGGAAAGGGTATGGTTGTCAAACACTTTCGAAATGTTCACAAAATAGGAATAGGCTTCGAACTCCGTTCCCTGAACATAACCGTTACCAGTATTTTTGGCACCCAGCAAGGTCATTGCCCAACCTTTGTCAGTCAAACCGGTCGAAAAAGAAAAACCTTGTTTCATGTAGCCGTCATTCCCGACAGAATAGAAAACGTTTCCGCCTCTTTTAGCATCGGTCGAACGCGTTACAATGTTGATGGAACCGCCCACAGACGGGGATGCGACTTTGGAAGCACCCAGACCACGCTGAACTTGCATGGAGCGTGTAACATCACCCAGATTCGCCCAATTGGACCAATAAACACCGCCCCATTCCATATCGTTGACGGGGACGCCATTGACCATCACAGCAATGTTTGCAGCTTCAAAACCGCGTAAATTGACACGGGAATCTCCAAAGGCACCACCTTGTTTGGTAGCATAAATCCCTGGGGTGGATTTCAGGATTTCAGGAAATTCCTGATTGCTCAGTTTGGCTTCCAATACGATGGGATCCAATGTACTGAGGGCAACCGGCGTCTTACGACGGATGGCTATGGACGTGGTGACGGTGACATCACCAAGATTAACCGCATCCGAAGTCATCAAGATTTTACCGATGTAGGTGGACTTACCGGCAGCAACTGCTTCGACAGAAATCGGGGCATAGCCGATAAAAGAAATTTCCAACCTTTGTTTTCCGGATCCGCCTGGTACAGAGAACGTTCCGTCCAGTCCTGAAACACCGCTGGTTCTGGAGGTGGAGTTGAAAATGCTGACTCCGGCCAAAGGTTCCTGCGAATCCTTGTCCAAGATCACTCCGGTCAGCTTGCTTTGTGCACTGACAATCCCTGTCAGGCAAAGCAAAAGAAGCAACATTAGTGAAAAACGTTTTGTCATAGAGTAGAAGTTATTTTGTTAAAACAAAATGTATAAAGTTTCACAAATTTAAGAGTATTTCACAAACTACCACTGTTTCGGATGTGAAATATCTAAGACAGTTATCAACAACTATTCAACCAAAAAAATCCTATCTTTGTAACCGCAAAAAATAGACCCATTCATGAGTGACCAACGATACCTGATGCGCGGCGTTTCTGCTTCGAAAGAAGACGTTCACAACGCCATCAAGAATATAGACAAAGGTTTGTATCCCAAAGCCTTCTGTAAAATCATACCCGACATACTTGGCGGTGACCCCGACTATTGCAACATCATGCACGCTGACGGAGCAGGCACGAAATCGTCCCTGGCCTACCTTTATTGGAAGGAAACAGGCGACCTTTCCGTGTGGAAGGGCATTGCTCAGGATGCCCTGATCATGAACATTGACGACCTGCTTTGTGTGGGGGCTGTTGATAACATTCTTGTTTCTTCCACCATCGGGCGTAACAAAATGCTCATTCCGGGCGAAGTCATCTCCGCCATTATCAACGGAACGGACGAATTGTTGGCTGAACTCCGTAACATGGGCATCGGGGTGTATGCCACCGGTGGTGAAACCGCCGATGTGGGCGACCTGGTGCGCACCATCATCGTGGACAGCACCGTGACTTGTCGCATGAAGCGCAGCGACGTGGTGGACAATGCCAACATCAAACCGGGCGACGTCATTGTGGGCATTGCTTCCTACGGGCAGGCTTCGTACGAAAAAGAATATAATGGTGGAATGGGCAGCAACGGTCTGACTTCCGCCCGCCACGATGTTTTCGCCAAGTATTTGGCAACCAAATATCCCGAAAGCTTTGATTCAGCCGTACCTTCAGATTTGATTTATTCCGGTGGCATGAAGCTGACCGACATGGTGGAAGGGTTGCCGCTCAATGCCGGCAAATTGGTGCTTTCACCTACCCGCACGTATGCGCCCTTTGTGAAACAGCTTTTGGATGCGATGCGCAGCGAGATACACGGCATGGTGCATTGTTCCGGTGGTGCGCAGACCAAGGTGCTGCATTTCGTCGAAAACGTGCACATCATCAAGGACAATCTTTTCCCGGTTCCCCCGCTGTTTCGTTTGATACAGGAACAATCCGGCACCGACTGGAAAGAAATGTACAAGGTGTTCAACATGGGGCACCGTTTGGAAGTTTACATTACTGCTGAAAAGGCAGCCGAGGTTATTTCCATTGCTTCGGGCTTGGGTCTGGAAGCGCAGATTGTGGGTCGTGTGGAGGCTTCTTCAAAAACAGAACTGACCATCCGCAGCGAATTCGGCACGTTTGAGTATTAGGTACGCAGTTAATTCAACAAGGCATTTTTTTAGCCTAACAGAACTAATTGAGCCCAAATACATACAACATAATTATGGCAGAAACCACGCTACTCGAAAAACTCGAATTCCTTCAACACCGTTTTGAAGAAGTTTCGACGCTCATCACCGATCCTTCCATGATCAGCGACATGAAACGCTTCGTCAAGCTCAACAAAGAATACCGCGATCTCGAAAAAATCGTCGCTGCTCAAAAAGAATTGCGGGGTCTGATGCAAAACATTTCGGACGCCAGGGAATTACTGGACACTGAGTCCGATCCTGAAATCCGTGAAATGGCCAAGGAGGAACTCGACGCCAGCCAAAGCCGCCTTCCCGAACTGGAAACCGAAATCAAATTCCTGCTCGTACCCGCCGATCCCGAAGACGCCAAAAACGCCATTGTGGAAATCCGCGGTGGAACCGGTGGAGACGAAGCCGCCATTTTCGCCGGAGATCTATTTAAGATGTACGCCCGCTATTGCGAAAGCAAAGGTTGGAAAGTCGAAATCACCTCCACCAATGAAGGCACTTCCGGTGGTTTCAAGGAAATTATTTTTGCAGTAACCGGTGAAAACGTGTATGGAACACTTAAGTATGAATCCGGTGTACATCGTGTTCAGCGTGTTCCGGCCACCGAAACCCAGGGCCGTGTCCATACCTCCGCTTCCACGGTGGCCGTTTTGCCCGAAGCCGAGGAATTCGATATTGACCTGAAGGAATCCGACATCCGCGTGGACACGTTTTGCTCCTCCGGTGCAGGCGGTCAGTCAGTCAATACGACGTATTCGGCCATACGTCTGGTACACGTCCCCACGGGTATTTCCGTGCAGTGCCAGGACGAAAAATCCCAGCACAAGAACAAGGCCAAGGCCATGATCGAACTCCGCTCTCGTATTTACAACATCGAACATCAGAAATACTTGGATGAAATCGGTTCTAAGCGCAAGACGATGGTTTCTACTGGAGACCGTTCTGCCAAAATAAGAACCTATAACTACCCGCAAGGTCGTATTACCGACCACCGCATCAATTACACCATCTACAACCTGGCTGCCTACATGAACGGCGACATACAGGCTGTGATCGACCAGTTGACGGTGGCCGAAAACGCCGAGCGGATGAAAGACAGTGAACTTTAACACCATTGTATATATGGACAAGAATCAATTATTTGAGAACATCCAACGGAAGAAGTCTTTCCTTTGCGTCGGCTTGGATACGGATCTGAGAAAAATCCCTGCCCATTTGCTTAACGAGGAAGATCCCATTTTCGCCTTCAACAAAGCTATCATCGATGCCACTGCTGATTATTGCGTGGCGTATAAGCCCAACCTCGCCTTCTACGAATGCATGGGTGTCAAGGGTTTGCTGGCTTTGGAAAAGACGGTAAGGTACATCCGCTCAACTTTTAAGGACCAATTCATCATCGCCGACGCCAAGCGTGGCGATATCGGGAACACGTCCGAAATGTATGCTGCCAGCTTCTTTGAAGAACTGCCCTTTGACGCAGTGACTGTGGCACCCTACATGGGTGAAGACAGCGTGAAACCTTTCCTCAAATACGCGGGCAAATGGGTGATTTTGCTGGCGTTGACTTCCAATAAGGGTTCACAGGATTACCAGTTCACCACCGATGCCAACGGCGAACGCCTTTTTGAAAAAGTGCTGAAAACATCTCAAAACTGGGCTTCGGACGAACAAATGATGTACGTGGTCGGCGCCACGCAGGGTAGTATTTTTGCGGATATCCGCAAGATTGCACCCAATCATTTCCTCCTTGTTCCGGGCGTTGGCGCACAAGGCGGCAGTCTGGAAGAAGTCGTGAAATACGGTATGAACAAGCAATGTGGTCTGTTGGTGAATTCCTCCAGACAGATACTGTATGCTTCCAACGGAACGGACTTTGCAGAAGCTGCTCAGAAAGAAGCGCGCAACGTTCAGGAAGAAATGGCCTCTTATCTGGCAAAACTCTGATTGATACCGCTCAACGTGGAACAGAAACGCAAAATCATCAACGACCCGGTTTTCGGATTCATCAACCTGCCTACAGGTTTTTTGTATGAAGTCTATCAGCATCGCTACCTGCAAAGGTTATCGCGGATAAAACAGTTGGGCATGTCACCTTATGTCTATCCTGGTGCCCAACATACCCGCTTTCAGCATACAACGGGAGCCATGTACCTGATGATGGAAGCTGTCCATCATCTCCAATCGAAGGGAATCGGCATCACGAGCGAAGAATCCGATGCCGTGACTGCAGCCATTTTACTGCACGATATCGGACATGGGCCATTTTCACACGTACTGGAAGACAGCATCATAAAAGGTGTTTCACACGAAGAAATTTCCTTGCGCCTGATGGAACGGATGAACCGGACATTCAACGGGAAACTGGACCTGGCCATCGCCATATTCAAGGATGAATACCCCAAAAAGTTCTTGCACCAGTTGCTGTCGGGCAATCTTGACATGGACCGATTGGATTACTTGCGCCGCGATAGCTTTTTTTCCGGTGTCACCGAAGGAAACATCGGTTCCGCACGCATCATCAAGATGCTGAATGTGGTGGATGACAAACTGGTCGTAGAGGCCAAAGGCATCTATTCCATCGAGAACTACTTGCTTTCCAGGCGGTTGATGTATTGGCAGGTCTATTTGCACAAAACCTCCCTGGCAGCGGAAAAGATGTTGCAGAATTTATTGAAGCGGGCCAGTGATTTGGCTGTAGCGAATGCATGCCCTTTTGCATCTCCTGCATTGACTCATTTCCTTGAAGGGAAACAAGTCAAAGGCCTCTTGAACGATGAGGATCTCGATTACTTTGAACAATTGGACGATACGGATGTTTGGGCAGCCATCAAAAGCTGGCAACACCATCCCGATTTTGTGCTTTCCACTTTGAGCAAAGGCTTGCTGGATCGCAAACTTTTTAAAATCGAAATGAGCAACGAGGTGCCTGATCCCAAACGAATCGAGGCTAAGACGCTGGCTATCATGGAAAAATTCAAAATCCAGAAGGAAGACGCCACCCTGCTTACTTCGCTGAGCAGTGTTTCCAGCAATATGTACAGCGAAGCAGACGACAGCATTGACATCCTGTATAATTCAGGTGAAATCGTGCCCATCACCAAGGCCTCGGACATGCTGAATCTGGAATTGTTGTCCAAAGAGGTCAGAAAGAATGTGTACTGTTACATCCGTCTTTGAGATGACATATTTTATTAGTAGTTTTGAAATGCTCACTGGAAAAATACACGATGATTAGGGAATATTTTGTATTTTTGCGCAAATTTTTTGACCGATGGAATTTACAGCTAAACAAATAGCTTCTTTCTTGTCAGGTGAAATCGAAGGGAATCCGGACGTTTCCGTACATACGCTTTCGAAGATCGAAGAAGGTATGACGGGCTCGTTGACTTTCCTCGCCAACCCAAAATACACCACTTACATTTATTCAACCGAGGCCAGTATCGTTTTGGTAAACAGAGATTTCGTTGCCGAGCAGCCCATTAGCGCCACCCTGATCCGGGTGGATGACGCCTATCAAAGCCTGGCCGTACTGCTCACGATGGTCAGCCAGGCAAAAGCAGTCAAAACAGGCATTGACCCACAGACATCCATCGCGGCTTCAGCCACCCTAGGTGAAAACTTGTACATCGGGGCCTTTGCTGTCATCGGAGAAAACAGTCGGATCGGCAACAACACGCAACTACATCCACAGGTATATATCGGAGACGGTGTCCACATCGGCTCCGATTGCATTATCTACCAGGGCGTCAAAATCATGGATGATTGCGTGATTGGTAATGGTTGCATTCTTCAACCAGGTGCGATCATAGGTGCAGACGGTTTTGGCTTTGCACCTCAGAATGCAGGTGATTACCAGAAGATTCCTCAGATTGGCAATGTGATTCTCGAAGACAATGTCGAAGTTGGTGCAAACACCACCATAGACAGAGCCACCATGGGTTCCACCGTCATCCGCAAAGGTGTGAAACTGGACAACCTGATTCAGGTAGGTCACAATGTTGAAATCGGAGACAACACCGTCATTGCCGCTCAAACAGGTATTTCTGGCTCTACAAAAGTGGGTAAAAGCTGCATGATTGGCGGACAGGTCGGCATGGCCGGCCACATTCGAATTGCAGACGGCGCTCAGATCGGAGCTCAATCTGGCCTTTTAAATTCATTGATGGACGTTACTCATCCGGTGATGGGATCACCGGCCATCAATTTCAAAAAATTCGCCCGTTCTTTCGCCATATACAAACAATTGCCCGATCTTAATTTGGAAATCGGTATGCTTCGAAAAGAAATCGAGGCACTAAAGAAAAATCAAAATATTTGAAAATGCCCAATCAGCTAACCCTTCAAAAAGAATTCGCCGTTTCCGGTAAAGGTTTGCATACAGGCCTGCCCATTACCGCACGTTTTTGTCCTTCAGAACCCAACACCGGTTACCGATTCATTCGGGTGGATCTCGAAGACAAGCCCATCATTGAAGCCCTGGCTGAAAACGTCAACAATACCGAACGTGGCACCGTCTTGTGCAAGAACGGAGTGACCATCAGCACGATCGAACACGCCATGGCTGCCCTTTACGCGGCAGAAATCGACAACTGCCTCATCGAAATCGATGGCCCTGAAATGCCCATTCTCGACGGTAGCGCCATTAATTTTGCAGAAGGTATCCAAAAAGCCGGCATCGTCAGTCAAGATTGGGCCAAAGAATATTATGTGGTACGCAACCGCATCGAAGTGAGCGATCCCGAAACAGGTGCATCGCTCATCATACTTCCCTACGACGGTTTCAGCATCACGACCCTGATCAGTTTCAATTCCTGTATTCTCAACAATCAGTTTGCACGACTGAACGCCATGTCTGATTTCCATTCCGAAATCGCAGACAGCCGCACCTTCGTTTTCGTACGCGAATTAGACCTATTGTTGCAGCACAACCTCATCAAAGGTGGCGACTTGGATAATGCACTTGTCATCTACGACCAGGAGCTTGAACAAGATAAGTTGGATGCATTGGCTGACCATATGCAATTGCCCCACAAGCTTGTCAACAAACTGGGTTACATCAACAACAAACCCCTCAAACACGACAACGAGCCTGCACGTCACAAACTGCTTGATCTCGTTGGAGATATTGCACTGATTGGCAGGCCTTTAAAAGGCCACATCATTGCTACACGTCCAGGCCACAAGATCAACAACCAGATGGCCAAACTCATCCGCAAGGAAATGAAACGGACGGAGGTTCAATGCCCGGTTTACAATCCGGACGTTCCACCCATTTTCGACAATGTCAAGATCAAGCAACTCCTGCCACATCGCTGGCCCATGCAGATGGTGGACAAGATAATCGAAATCAGTGACCGCCACATTGTCGGTATCAAGAACGTGACCGGCAACGAAGAAATCTTCATGGGTCACTTCCCCAATGAACCGGTCATGCCCGGTGTGCTTCAGGTAGAAGCCATGGCTCAGACCGGTGGATTACTGATTCTCAGCACGCTGAAAGATCCTGAAACCTACTCAACTTATTTCCTGAAAATCGACGCCGTTAAATTCCGTCACAAAGTTGTTCCGGGCGACACCCTCATTTTCCGTCTCGACCTGATTTCTGAAATCCGCCGGGGTATCTGCTCGATGAAAGGCTATGCTTTCGTCGGTGAAAAAATCGTGTCTGAAGCTGAATTCATGGCCCAGATAGTCAAAAACAAATAGCTTTCAGCAACATGAAACAACCCTTAGCTTACGTACATCCGGATGCCAAGATAGCGCCCAACGTAGTAATCGATCCTTTTGTCAGTATCGACAAGAATGTAATCATTGGTGAAGGGACCCGCATTGGTTCCAATGTGACTATCCTCGAAGGCACCAGAATTGGCAAGAACTGCGTCATTTTCCCAGGAGCCGTTATCGGAGCTGTTCCACAGGATCTGAAATTTGCGGGCGAAGATACTACTGCTGAAATCGGAGACAACACCACCATCCGCGAATTTGTCACCATCAATCGCGGCACCGCAGCCAAAGGCAAAACCGTCGTCGGCAAGAACTGCCTGATCATGGCCTATTGCCACATCGCCCACGACTGTGTGGTCGGCAACAACGTCATCATGGCCAACTGTGTACAGCTGGCCGGCGAAGTGGAAGTAGACGACTTCGCCATCATCGGCGGTGGCACCCTAATCCACCAGTTCTGTCGCATCGGATCCCACGTCATGGTTCAAGGCGGATCCAAAATTAACAAGGACGTTCCGCCCTTTATCAAAGCTGCCCGCGAGCCCATCGCTTATTGTGGAATCAACTCCATCGGCCTCCGCAGAAGAAATTATACTAACGAACAGATACGCGATATTCAGGAAATTTTTCGGTATCTTTATCAATCGGGACTCAACAACAGCGATGCCATCGAACGCATTGAGGCAGAGCTGCCTGCTACCAAAGAACGCGACGAAATCATCCTTTTCGTGAAGAATTCGCCACGTGGCATCATCAAAGGTTATTTTTAATTACTAAAACGTTTATTACTCTATGGTTTATAAGTTTCGCCTTCTTTCTGACGAAGTGGACGATTTCTCACGCGAAATCGCCATCAGTTCGGAAGCCAGTTTTCTGGATCTACACAACGCCATTTTAGACTGCGTCGGTTACACCCCCGACCAAATGACGTCGTTTTTCCTCTGCAACGACGACTGGGAAAAGGATACCGAAGTGACCCTGATTGAGATGGACAGCAGACCCGAAGTGGACAGCTGGATCATGGAAAGCACCAAACTCAGCGAACTGATTGAGGATGAAGGTCAAAAATTGCTTTACGTCTTTGATTACCTGACCGAACGCTCCTTTTTCATGGAAGCCTTTCAGTTTGTACCGGGTAAAGATTTGTCCAAAGCTAAACTGCTGTTCGCTGAAGGCGAAGCACCTGTTCAGATGGTTGAATTCGACGAAACCACTTTGGATGTTTCCCCCAAAATCAACCTGGACGAAAGTTTCTACGGCGATCAGGATTTTGATATGGACGAACTGGATGCCGAAGGTTTCACCGGTCTGGACGAGGTCGAAAACAGCAGCAGTTTCACCACTGAACCATAGGATTGAAGCTCCTCGCTGCAAACAGCGGGGCTGCGCGCCCGGAATTCTCTTAGAATCCAACGTATGAAGACCCTAGTGGTATTGACCGGCCCCACCGGTGTAGGAAAAACAGAACTCAGCCTTCGCATTGCCGAAGCGCTGGGTTCTCCTGTTTTAAGCTGCGACTCCAGGCAGATTTTCCGGGAAATGTCCATCGGTACAGCAGCACCGACATCGGACCAATTGAAACGGGTCAAACATTATTTCATCGCTTCGAAAAGCATTCATGAACCCTATAGCGCAGCCAAATTTGAAATGGAGGCCCTTGCGCTGCTTGATAGCTTGTTTGTCAGTCACGACACGGTGTTGATGACTGGTGGCTCCATGATGTACATCGATGCCGTCTGTAAAGGCATTGACGACATGCCAGACGTGGATCCGGTCATTCGGAAGGAGTTGTCCGACGTGTACCACGAAAAAGGTTTGGAACCACTATTGCAGGAATTGCAACGCCTGGACCCCGTTTATTACGAACAAGTGGACCGAAAAAACCCGAAACGCGTCATCCATGGACTGGAAATGTGCCGAATGACAGGATTGCCTTTTTCCTCCTTCCGTAAAGCCACTGCCAAAGGTCGTCCTTTCCGTATATTAAAGTTCTGTCTGAACCGAGACCGGCAGGAACTCTACGATCGTATTGATTGTCGCGTGGACGAAATGATGCTTCAGGGACTGGAAAAGGAAGCTAGAAGTCTCTACCCATACCGCAGCCTGAATGCGCTTAACACCGTGGGCTACAAAGAGATGTTCGACTATTTCGATGGTGCTTCGAGCTTGGAACAAGCGGTTACCGCCCTGAAATTCAACACCCACAAATACGCCAGAAAGCAACTGACCTGGTTTAGACGGGATTCCGACTACCTTTTGTTCACTCCGGAAGATTCTGATATCCTACAGAAAATGCTCAAAATACTATGAGTTTTTCAAGGTTAATTCGGCCTTTTAGGTATCTTCGTACTCTCGGATAGAAACACACTGCTCGAAGAACCTTATACACACATGTTTTTCACGCTTTACTCCTATATTTACCTGGCGACTGCAGTCATATCCTTTATGGTGGGTGGGTTGGCGCAACTCCGAAAATTGGTTGTTGGTGCAAAAGAGCTTTCAACACTTACCTATCTTGTCTCCTTCTGTGCATTCATCCTTTGTTTTGAATCAGCAGCTACAAGTCAGGGCACAAAAATCCTGCTGACTAAGATTTCATACATCAGCGTCGTACTCATACCAGTTTTCTATTTGCTTTTTGTTCTCCGCTTCACCAAACTGACTCGATTCAAAGATATCAAACACGGATGGTTATTGTTTGGCATCCCATTCATTACCCTAATTCTGGCGTTCACCAACGAGTATCATCATTTGTTGTGGAGTAGTTTCTCACCCATTTCGCCGGAAACCAACATCATGACCTATCATCACGGTTTTTGGTTCTGGATCGGATACACACTGTACAGTTACTTGCTGCTTTTAGCCTCCACCCGTTATCTGTTTGAGTTTCTCTGCTTCAATCGATCTCGAAAAGTATATGTTATTCAGGGATGGCTGGTCACTTTTGCCGGTTTGTGTCCATGGGTTGCCAGTTTCTTTTACATTTTCAACCTCAATCCGGTTGAAGGTCTGGATATCACTCCCATCAGCACTACTTTATGTAGTATCCTTTTTAGTTGGTCCATCCTGAAAAGCACGTTTCTGAATTTGGTTCCTGTTGCACGCGAAACATTGGTCGAAACGCTTCCGATCGGCATTTTGGCACTTGACGACCAAAACAGGATTCAGGACATCAACCGCACGGCCAAGGTTTTTACAGGCATTAAGGCAGACAACATACTGGGACTGACCGTTTCGCAGGCAGTTCCGGTGACTTCTTCGTTGATAATGGCCATCGAGTCATTTGATACTCCTTTACAAGTGGAAACAACGGTGAATAGTTACACAAAATCATTCAGGATAATCAAGCAGCCCTTAAAAAATATCCATGGAAGTCGGCTTATCACCATTTTTGACGTAACGGAAGAAATCACACGTCAGAAGGAATTAATACAAGCTCGAAAAAAAGCGGAAGAAAACGACAAGCTCAAATCGGCTTTTTTGTCCAATCTGAGCCACGAAATCCGTACACCTTTAAATGGTATCATGGGTTTCATCTCCATCTTGCAACGCGACGACTTGACGGAAACCGAACGGATGGAATATTTGAACATCGTTTGGGAAAATGGGGACAGGTTATTGAAGACCATGGTGGATATCATTGACATTTCAAAAATTGAATCCGGGCAGATTGAAGCAGATTATTTGGAAGTGGACATGAATGAAATTCTGACGCGACTTTATGACTTCTTTAAACCCGAGGCTACCAGAAGAAATTTGGAATTTGCCTTTACCAACCGGATAAAGCCTGACAATTACATCATCTATTCAGACCAAGTAAAAATCTATTCCATTTTGACCAATCTGATCAAAAATGCATTGAAATACACCAAAGTTGGGTTCGTCAAATACGATTGTTCCGTTGATGGCAATGAATTATACTTTTCGGTAAGCGACAGTGGTATCGGACTTCCTGACGACAAATTGGAAATCATCTTCGAACGCTTTGTACAGGTAGACACTTCGCGCATGCGAAAGTTCGAGGGCTCTGGGTTGGGCTTATCAATAACGAAAGCATACGTTGACATCCTCAAAGGCACCATTCAAGTAGAAAGCAAGGTAGATGTTGGAAGTACGTTTACTGTCCGTATCCCGATACACTGAAATGGTTCCTTCTTTATTTGATACGTTCAACGATCAACGACTTTAACGCCTTTTTGTCTGAGGAACCTCCATAGAGTATTTCATATTTCCCAGGTTTAACTTTCATCGTATTCGTTTCCGGATCAAAAAATTCAAACGTTTTCGGAGTTAGAAAAAAGCGCATTTCAGAGGTTTTACCCGATGCAATATTGACGCGACGGAATGCCCGCAAGCTGCGAATTGGACCGTCAGGATCCTGCAAATTTCGGATATAAACCTGTACCACTTCTTCACCGGATCTGCCACCTGTGTTTTTTAGATTAAACTTCATTGTCAAGGTATTAGACAACGGCAACACGCTCTTATTCACCGATGCTTTTGAATAGACAAAGGTCGAAAAACTCAGTCCATAACCGAACGGATAAAGTGGTTTCCCCTTGAAGTAGCGATAGGTTCGCCCTTTTGACATATCATAATCCTGAAAATCGGGCAAATCTTTGGAAGAAGCATAGAATGTGATTGGAAGACGTCCGGCAGGGTTGTAGTCGCCAAACAAAACATCGGCTACTGCCGTTCCACCTGCCTGACCCGGATACCAGGCTGCCAGGATGGCATCCAAATTTTTATTTTCCCAGGGCAATGCCATTGAACTACCTGAACAAAGTACAAAAATCACAGGTTTACCCAGTTTTTTCAACGCTTTCAACAGTTTTTCCTGCACAAGGGGCAGGTCAATGTTGGTGCGGTCACCACCCTTGAAACCAGGCAGATTTACTTTCATTTCCTCGCCTTCCAATTTGGGACTGATGCCACCCACAAAAACGATGGCGTCTACATCTTTTACTTTCTGAGCAACAGCATCGTAATCAATGGGTTGATTTTCCCCATTCAATTCTTTCACGTAATCACAGCCTTTTTCATAAATAACTGCTCCTGCTGGCAATTTTGACTGAATACCCTCCAGAATGGTGACTGTTTTTGTGGGAAATCCATTATAATTGGCCCATTGCATCACCGAATCGTTGGCGTTAGGACCCATCACGGCAATTTTTCGGATGGATTTGCTCAGTGGTAGTGTTTGTTTTTTATTGCTGAGCAGGACCATGCTTTTTCTGGCCATGATCAAAGCTTGCATCTGATGTTCAGGACTTTCCACATCGGTCATCGGTATTTCTGTCCAAAACACCAGAGAGTCAGGATCGAAAAGTCCCAGATCAAAACGGGCGCAGAGGAGTCTCAGTAATGAAGTATCAATTTTTGCTTCCGTGATAAGGCCTTTTTGAACAGCCTCCTTTAACGACTTATATTCCGTACCGCATTCCATGTCAGTACCGGTTATCACCGCATCGGCAGCGGCTTCAGCAGGTCCGGCATGTGTCTGGTGCGCACCTTTTTCAAAGAAATCGGAAATCGCACCACAGTCAGATACTACGATATGCTTATAACCCCAGTCGTTGCGGAGTATTTGTTGCAGCAACTGTGTACTTGAGCAACAGGGTTTTCCCTCAAAGCGGTTGTAGGCACACATCACCTGTTTTACATCGGCTTCAGTCACCAATGCTTTGAACGCAGGCAGATAGGTTTCCCAAAGATCCCGATGGGAAACGTTCTCGGCGTTGAAGCTGTGTCTGTTCCACTCCGGTCCGCTGTGCACTGCAAAATGCTTGGCACAGGCCAGTGTTTTGTCATATCGCTTCGATTGATCACCCTGAAGACCGCGTACCACGGCGACACCCATCCTGGCAGTCAGCCATGGATCCTCGCCGTATGTTTCCATACCCCGCCCCCAACGCGGATCACGGAAAATGTTGATGTTCGGTGTCCAAAAGGTGAGACCCTGATACTTTTTATACGATCCATTCTTTCGGAAATTTGTATTCTTGGCTCTTGCCTCATCCGAAATAAAATCGAAGGTTTTTTTCACCGCCATATCGTCAAATGTCGCCGCCATGCCGATGGTTTGGGGAAAAACGGTAGCCCGTCCAGATCTGGCAACACCGTGCAAAGCTTCGTTCCACCATTGAAAAGCCTGCATCCCGAATCGGGGTATGGCAGGAGACTGATCGCGCATCTGGCTGATTTTTTCATCCAGTGTCATACGCTGCAACAAATCCTGTGCACGTTCCTCGGAAGATAATTCCGGATTCTGAAAAGGCAATTCCTGAGCATTTACAAACAAAGGGTATACTAAAAGCATAAGCAAAACAACGTTCTTTTTCATGGGAGCAGCGTAATTTCAGTAGTTTTTTAGATATTTGCTGAACATAGATTCAATCTGACGCAACGAGGTTACGAATGTATGACATTATTTAGACAAAATCCATGATCAAAGGTTCCTTTTACATACTGTTTTTTTATTTTATGGGAGAAATGTTAAGCATACTTATCCACGGCTTCCTCCCAGGGAGTATCATCGGTATGATTCTGCTATTTATCAGTCTATTCATCAAAATTCTAGACCCTTCAAATGTCCGGTCCTGATACAAGAGAAAATGGAAAAACGCCGGGGTAAAACGGGAAGGACGGTTTCCTCCGATAAAAGCACAGAACAATGAACACGATCCTTCAAAAAATAGAGGAACTATTTACAGGTGAGGTCTTTATGTTGACATTAGTCATGGGAACCTTCTTGTTTGGTGTTTGGTTATACAAGCGTACCAAAATCACGCTCTTGCAACCCCTTCTGATTTCAATGGTCATCATCATTCCATTCCTGAAAGTGACTGGAATAGAGTATCAGACCTTTTACCAACAAACCCGCCTGCTGAACTTTATGTTGGGCCCCAGCGTGGTCGCTCTTGGCTTCGTGCTTTACGAGCAAATGGAACACATCCGAGGCAATGTGGTTTCCATCCATTTTTCTGTAGTACATTAAATTGTAAAAAAATTAGTAGCACAATGGTAGTATTATACAAATATTGCTTTGTATATTTGTTGTCATTAATTCATACTTCCCAATACCTATAAAATTCATTGCCTTCATATCCATCTCCAAAAACGGTTTCAGTTTTTAAACTGAAACCGTTTTTCATTGTCTAAGGATTCATATTACTATCCTATCAAACTTGTAGGGCTTGTAAAAGCCATTAAAAACGCATACATTCGCAAGGATTAGCGTTTCATGGATTTTTTGCGATTATTAATCTTTAAAACTAAAACAATGAAAAGGTTCTTCTTCATTTTAGCAACGACATTATTAATGTCACTTAATGCCAATGCCCAAATAATCAACAACTGGAGAGGACCGGACAGAGATGGCAAATACACTGACACCAACCTATTGAAGGCATGGCCAGACAGTATCGGTCCCGAGATGCTGTGGTCGTACGAAGGGCTTAGCAAAGGGTTCACATCAGCGGTTGTTGATAATGGTAAGATTTACATAACAGGTATGGAAGGGGAGACTGGTTATCTGCATATTCTAACTGAAAAAGGGCAGTTTATAAAGAAAATTGCTTATGGAAGCGACGTATTTTCGCCTTCAGGTTTTCCCGGCTCACGTAGCTCCGTCACCATTGCCGGAAATTTATGTTACATCGTTTCAGGTTTCGGAAAATTGGTTTGCATCGATACAAATACAGACAAAATCGTATGGTCCAAAGACTTGTTCACTGATTTTGACGGAAAGAATATCCAATTCAACTTCACTGAAAATCTTCTGATTGACGGTAAACTCCTCTATGTTTCTCCAGGTGGCAAAATAAACAACATCGTAGCCCTTGACCGTATGACTGGAAATCTGGTATGGACAAGCGCTGGCAAAGGCGACGTTTCTGCATATTGTTCCCCCATATTGATAAACAGCTTTGGAAGGAAACTTCTTGTCAACATGATGGGGCGGAACACGATAGCAGTCGATGCTGCAACCGGCAAGCTGGTTTGGTCGTATCCCTATACCAACCAAACTAAAATACTTCCCAATGCTCCCATCTATCAAGACAACAGCATTTATATTTTTAGCGGATACGGCGAAGGTAGTCACAGATTCAAATTGTATGCGGATACCACTCAGCCAAAAAATTTGTGGATCAATAAGAAAGTCGATCCACAAATTGGTGGTGCCGTATTGTATAACGGTTACATTTATGCTTCGGGCGACAGAAACAGAAAGTGGTTTTGCATGGATTGGAACACCGGTGAAATCAAGTTTGAATCTACAGCGTTGGACAAAGGTACCGTTATTGAAGCCGACGGACTTTTGTACATTTATACTGAAAAAGGCGAATTGGCACTTGTAGAACCTTTGGCCGGCAGTTTTAAGGTCATCAGCAAATTTAAAATCAAACTGGGTGCCGATCAGCATTGGGCGCATTTGGTCATTAAAAATGGTGTTCTTTATGTTAGACACGGCACCGCACTGATGGCATTCAACATTAAAAAGAAATGAGCCCTCTGATATGAGTTTTATTCCGGAAAGACTACTGAAAGCAACACCTATAGTACTGATCATAACAGGTGTCTTGGCTATAGGTTACTGGCTTTGGGTTGATCCGACAAAGGAATTCGCTGTATCTGAACCAGGCAAGGACAATGTAGTAAGTGCTGACAGTTCGAATGAGCAAGTCAGCATTGGTGAAATCTTTGAGCGTTTCACAACATTCAGTTCCACCTTAAAAGGCTCGTGGACCCGGTTCAGAGGGGGAAACTCGGACAATATCAAGCTATCGGAGGTTCCGTTGCTGGAGAAGTTTGCCGGAAAACCGGCGTTGCTTTGGTCTGTCGAGCTTGGCGAAGGTCATTCCGGGGCCGCCATCTACCATGGTCTGGTCTACGTTTTGGATTACGATGAAACTAAAAAGGCGGACCAGCTTCGTTGTTTTGCCCTCGAAACCGGCAAGGAAGTTTGGAGGAGAGGTTATAATGTGTTAATCAGAAGAAATCACGGCATGTCCAGAACCGTTCCAGCGGTATCTGAAAAATACATCCTGACAATGGGGCCGAGGGGACATGTGATGTGTGTCGAACGGGAAAGCGGGAATTTCATCTGGGGTTTGGACGTTGCGAAGGATTTCAACAGTGAAATTCCACTCTGGTATACCGGACAATGCCCACTAATCATCAATGATGTTGCGATAATCGCAACCGGTGGGACAGCCCTGATGATTGGTGTCGACTGCGCTACAGGCAAGATTCTTTGGAAAACGCCTAACCCGGATGCCTGGAAGATGTCGCATTCTTCCATCATGCCTTATACGTATAAAGGGCGCAACATGTTTGTTTACAGTGCCGTCGGTGGTGTCGTAGGCGTTGCAGCCGATGGTCCCGAGGCTGGTTCCGTTTTGTGGAAATCGTCGGCGTGGAACAAATCGGTGGTGGCGCCCTCTCCTGTATGCACACCGAATGGAAAAATATTCCTGACGGCTGGTTATGGAGCCGGGAGCATGGTTCTGCAATTGGTGGAGGCAAACGGAGATCTAACTGTCAAAGCGCTTCAAAGCTATAAACCGGGTGATGGTCTTTCCAGCGAACAACAAACGCCGATTCAAACGGATGGTTACTTTTTCGGCATTCTGCCCAAGGATGCGAAAGCCCTGAGAAACCAATTGGTTTGTGTTGATTCGAATGACCCGACCAAAATAGTCTGGACCAGTGGTTCCGAAGCCCGCTTCGGACTTGGACCGTACATTTTGGCCGATGACAAGATTTTCCTGCTCAACGATGATGGAACACTATTCATCATCAAGAAAAGTACGAAAGGGTATGAGGAACTTGATCACGTTCAACTGTTCAAAGGCATCGATGCATGGGCTCCACTCGCCATTGCCGACGGTTATTTGGTTTTGCGGGATTCCAAAAAAATGGTTTGCATCAATTTAAAACGATGAGTTATGAAGGGTAAATACATCACTGCATTTTTACTGCTGCTAGTACTGATCATCGCCGCTATTGTCGTGTTCGATAACAAAACGGACAAAGTCGACACGTCTAGCTACATGACTACAAACCCGTTCGAAAAGGATGTAGAGGCATATGAATCAGTCGCCGATTCTCTGATCAGCCATGTTGAAACAAAACAGATTCGACTGAATGCTTCTACACCCAAGGCCATCGATTATAAGGATGGGGAAATCTACTTATTGGCTGACAATTATTTGCAACTAATCCGGACGAATGGTTCAGAAGTTAAAAAAATAACCCTGGGTGAAGGTTCGACCTGCCTTTCTGTTTTAAAAGACAAGCGGGTTTTAGTAGGTTTCAAGGATCATCTGGTTTTATTAGATAAGGACCTTGTCGAAATGAAACACTCCGCAGTTTCAGAAAGGGCTCTTTTCACAGCCGTGGCATCCAATGGAAATCTGATCTTTGTTGCCGATGCCGGGTTAAAACGGGTTGTCGTCTATGATAGGAATTTGACTCAAATAAACACGTTCAAAGGTGAATCAGGCGTTTCCGACCAATACGGTTTTATTGTACCCAGTGCTCATTTTGATTTGGCGGTCAATGCTGAATCGGAATTATGGGTGGTCAATCCTGGCATGCATGCCTTGCAGAACTATTCCGATCGAGGCAAGCTCAGGGGCTTTTGGAGTAAAGTGTCCTTTGAAACGGATGGCTTCAGCGGTTGCTGCAATCCTTTTTTCATTGCGTTCCAGTCGGATGGAAGTTTTGTTACCAGCGAAAAAGGGTTGGTCCGAATAAAAATTCACGAACCCTCAGGGATCTTGCGTTCAGTGGTTGCTGCTCCTAAAAGCTTTAAAGGAGAAAGAAAAGCACCTGATGTAGCTGTTGATGAGCAGGGCGGCATTCTTGCCCTGGATTTTGAAAAGAAAATGATTCGGTTTTTTGAGCCTAAAAAGTAAGCAAATGGAACGTCGGGAGTTTTTTACAAAATTGATAAGCAGCTTGTTTATCATAACGGGGGTAGCAGCTTCCGGTTTTGTGTTTTCTGATCCATCCAAAAGCAGCTCTGACAACTGTCCGCCGGGTAAAGAATGTGATCGATGTCAAAAAGCGGGCAGTTGCGGATTGCCGACCAAAAAACAAAGTGCCTCATTCGTTGGCCCTCCTGTAAACCAAAACCCAATCCATGAGTAAAATACAGAACAGAAGGCAGTTCATCAAAGATTGTCTGCGCTATTCCGTCGGTTTTGCATTGGTTGGGGTGGCAGGCGCCGCTTTTAAACATGCAAAAGCACAGCAATGGGTCTGGCAAATTGACCCGTTCAAGTGCACCACCTGTGGAAGGTGTGAAACAGCCTGTGTGCTCAAGCCTTCTGCCGTGAAATGCTTTCATGCATATGCGCTCTGCGGTTATTGTGATTTGTGCGGAGGGTATCTGAAGCCAGGTTCAACGCAACGGAATACGGCGGCCGAAAACCAGCTCTGCCCCACTGCCGCCATTCAAAGACAATTTATTGAGGAACCCTATTATGCCTATCACATTAATGAAAAGTTGTGCATCGGTTGCGGGAAATGCGTGAAAGGTTGCACCTCATTCGGGAACGGATCCTTGCATCTGCAAATTCAGCATACGCTGTGTGATAACTGCAACGAGTGCGCCATCGCCCGAGTTTGCCCGTCGGATGCCATCAAGAGGGTTCCAGCAGATAAGCCCTACCTGATCAAAGGAAATTTCGTACCAACTCCAAAAGTATGATACAGCGATTGTTACTAAAGTACAGTTTGATGATTTGCTTGCTTGGTGGGTTTGTAATGGACGCTTCCTCACAGCAGCAACGATTCCCCAAGCCTGAATTCCAGTCGGGATATCAAATACCGACAATCCAGCAACCAGCACCCAGAGCGCCCTTCATGGAATATGTCGATCTGTTTGTCCTGATTGCTGTCATGTCTTTGACCACTTGGTTGATTTTCAGAAAAAGATCCAGAAAAGGCATTCTCTGGCTTTCGGTTTTCACACTGGCGTATTTCGGTTTCTATAGAAATGGATGCATTTGCTCCATCGGCGCCATTCAAAACCTGTCGCTGTCACTGTTCGGGAACGATTATTCCATTTCCTACACGGTGCTGGCCTTTTTCACACTCCCACTGTTGTTTGCACTGGCCGTCGGCAGAGTGTTCTGCGCTTCGGCCTGCCCGCTTGGAGTCCTTCAGGATCTGGTCATTGTAAAACCCATCAAAATGGCTACTTGGCTTCAGAAAACATTGAGTTTGTTTCCCTTTGTTTATCTTGGATTGGCCGTTTTGTATGCCGCCACTGGAACCGATTTCATCATTTGCCGGTACGACCCGTTCGTGGGCATCTTTCGAATGGGTGCGGAATTTCACCTGATATTGCTCGGTATCTGCTTCCTGCTCATCGGGATGTTTATAGCCAGACCTTATTGTCGGTTCGTTTGCCCGTACGGCGCTTTGTTGAAAATCACCTCGTTTTTCTCCAGAAAGCATCTCTCCATCACGCCTGAAGAATGCATCAGCTGTAAGCTTTGCAAAAAATCCTGCCCTTTTGGCGCGATAGACTACCCCGTAGATGAGAAAGAAAATAAGGCTACCAGAACTGATTTCAGGAAATTTATCGTTTATATAGTGCTCCTGCCTGTCTTGATGTTCGTTGGCGGCTTGGCCGTTTCCAGCTCCTACAAACTGCTTTCGAATGCAAATCCGGATGTTCACCTGGCCAACATGCTGATTTCCAATCCTGAATTGATGGAAAAAAGCACAGACATCGACGTGGTCACGTTTTTGTCTTCTGGTAAATCGCTGAAAACGTTGGTTTCGGAGGCCTCGGTCATTCAGGACAAATTCAAGGTGGGCGGTTGGTATTTGGGGGCGTTCATCGGACTGGTCATCGGTATCAGCCTGCTCAACCAGGTGATTTTCCGAAAAAGAAGCATTTACGAGGCGAACAAGGGGGATTGTTTCAGCTGTGGCCGCTGTATGGACTACTGTCCTGTCGGGAAACCGGAACATCCGTATCATAAAACAAAAATAGCTGATGAAGACATTGGAAAATAAAGAGAAGCTTGTCCGGCTGATAGTTATCATTGCTGGTATTTTTACTGCACTGACCGGTCTGTTGCTGATTTTGAATTATTTGCAGATTCATTCGGGCGACCCGCTGAACAGTGCGGCATTGAAGTCCTTGGTGGACAGGTTGTCGCTTGAACCCGACAATCAACAGCTGACGAATGAAGTCAGGCTGATGGATTTGCTAGCCAGAAAAGCCTATTTCACCAGCCTGTGGCAGATCAAAACCGGGGCTTATCTGATGATTTTCGGTGCAGTCGTCTTCGTACTGGCCTTGCGCGTGCTTTACACTATGCGATTCAGCATTGAGGAGCCGACCAAGGGTACGTTGAGTGAAAAAATGGCCCGACAGAAAACACAACGATGGATCGCTGCGGCGGGTTTGACCTTGTTGGTTCTCGCCGGACTTTCAGCGGTATTCACGGTCAATTATATAAAAAGCTTTGACGCGAAAAAGGTTTCGATTTCCGGAAATGCAACAGCAAGCGCGATTGAAGAAATTGATATTACCAGCGCGGATTCAACAGCCCTACAAAAAGATTCCTCCGCCACTTCCGACAGCACAAAAGTGATTCCCCTGAATGAAACTACCGTCAAGCAGCAGCACAACAGTTTTAGAGGCGCTTGGGGCAATGGAGTGAGTTCAGCCACCGGCGTGCCAACAAGTTGGAACGGTTCGACCGGGAAAAATGTCCTGTGGAAAACGCCGATAGCCGTTGGCGGAAACAGTTCTCCGATTATTTGGGGTGAAAAGATTTTTCTCACAGGCGCTGGCAACAACAAGCGGGTAGTTTATTGTTTCGACCGAAATACAGGCAAGAAATTGTGGGAACAGGATGTCAAACAGATTCCGGGTTCGCCTTCCACACAGCCGAAAACGTCGGATGACACTGGGTTGGCAGCTCCAACCATGACAGCCGACGGCACCCATGTTTATGCCATTTTCGGAAACGGTGACATCATTGCTTTCGATCATCAGGGCAACAAGGTTTGGGCGCGTAATCTGGGCGTTCCTGCCAATCACTACGGTCATGCTTCCTCCTTGCAAACCTGGGGCGGAAAGGTTTTTGTTCAATACGATACGACCAATGGCTGCAAAGTCATGGCGCTTAACGCCGAAACTGGAAAAGCGGTATGGACGACAGCCCGTTCAAACGAAATTTCATGGTCCTCTCCCATTTTGGCAAAAATAAACGGCAAGATTCAATTGATTCTGCTTGCCAATCCCAATTTGGCAGGTTACGACATCAGCACCGGTAAACAATTGTGGTCGGTGGATTGCATGACGGGGGAAGTCGGTCCATCGCCGGTGTACGGTGGCGGTCTGGTTTATGCGGCCAACGAATACGCCAAAATGGTCGCCGTCAATCCTACAAACGGGCAGCTAGTCTGGGAAAACTCGGATAAATTGCCTGAAGTTTCCAGCCCGGTTTACTACAAGGGTTTTGTGTACGTGGCAACCACCTACGCTGTACTGGCCTGCGTCGATGCAAAAACCGGGATTTCGAAATGGGAATACGAAGGCAAAGCCAGTTTTTATTCCTCACCCATGATTGCATCGGGCAACCTTTATATTTTTGACACCAGTGGAAATGCCTACATTTTCACTCCGGGCGCAACTTTAAAACTCCTTTCATCACCGGTTTTAGGGGAAAAGGTTTTCGCAACGCCCGTGTTTTCGGAAGGTCGAATTTACATCAGAGGTGTTAAAAACCTATACTGCATCGGCAAGAAATGATGAAACCGGAAATCGACCAAATAATTGAGGCAAAAGGGAAGGCAAAGGATGCCGTCATACCCATTTTGCAGGCCATTCAGAAACAGTACAATTACCTGCCTGAAGATGCCCTGAAAATGGTGTGCGACAACACGGACATCACGGCGGCTGAAATTTTCGGTGTAGCCAGTTTCTATTCCCAGTTTCGCTTCAAACCTGCCGGAAAACATCTGATCAAGGTTTGTGTCGGAACCGCCTGCCATGTCAAGGGCTCCGGATTGGTTTATGACGCGCTCAGACGAGCCATGAATCTAACCGATGACCAAGATACCAATGCAGACAGGACCTTCACCCTCCAAAAAGTAAGCTGCCTGGGTTGTTGCACACTGGCACCCGTCGTTCAGATTGACCATACGACCTACGGACATATCAAACCTTCCATGGTTGCGCAGGTGCTCGAAGATTTCAGCAAACGAAGCAAAAACGAAACCACTCAACAATCCTATCTGAGAAAACAGAGGCCCTTGCAGGGTGAAATCAGGATTGGTCTTGGGTCGTGTTGCGTGGCCAGCGGTAGTGAAGAGATCCGGCAGGCAGTCGAGGAAACCATCAGTCACGGCAGGCTAAATGTCACTGTAAAACAAGTGGGTTGTGTGGGTATGTGCCATCAGGTTCCATTGATGGAGGTGCTGCCGGTTGGCAAACCAAGCCAACTCTATGCCAAGGTCAAACCCGAAGATGTGCGGTCCATCGTTCAGAAACATTTCAAGCCAAAGGGCTTCTTCAACAGTTTAAAAACTGAATTTGAGCAGCTTGTGGAAGATTTCCAGCAAGAAGATGGTTTAGATGGTATTGAAAAATACACTATTGACATTCGGGAAAAACATGTCAACTCTTTTTTGGGAAACCAAATCCCCATAGCAACCGAACACCGAGGACTCATCAGTCCGCTCAGCCTGGAGGAATACTTGAATCACGGCGGTTTTGATGGGCTTAAAAAAGCGTTGTCGCTGAAACCGCTAGCGGTCATTGAAGAAGTCAAAGCAAGCGGCATCAAAGGCCGCGGTGGAGCCGGTTTCAGGACGGGCATCAAATGGGACATCGTTGCCAGCCATGCTTCGCCTACCAAATACATTATATGCAATGGCGATGAAGGCGACCCTGGTGCCTTCATGGACCGGATGCTGCTAGAATCGTATCCATACCGCGTCCTCGAAGGGATGATCATTGCAGGATGGGCCGTGGGTGCCACAAAAGGATACCTTTATATACGGGCAGAGTACCCGCTCGCTGTCTCCAGAATCAAGGAAGCACTACAGATTTGCCGTGATAACGGCATGCTGGGCAAAAATATACTCCAATCCGGTTATGACCTTGATATCAGCGTCAAAGAAGGTGCCGGAGCGTTCGTCTGTGGCGAAGAGACGGCCATGATCGCCTCGATGGAAGGCAAACGGGGCTTCCCCACCCTCAAACCTCCTTATCCGGCTGAAAGCGGCTTATGGGGTTCGCCTACCTTGATCAACAATACCGAGACGCTGGCACAAATTCCATACATTCTTAAAAACGGCGCTGAGAAATTTGCTTCTGTCGGAACGGCTGAAAGCAAGGGCACCAAGGTTTTCGCTTTGGCCGGAAAAATCAATCGCGGCGGTCTCATCGAAGTTCCAATCGGCATCAGCATACGAGAAATCGTCGAAGTAATCGGTGGTGGGGTTCCGAACGGTAAAAAAATGAAGGCCGTACAGATTGGAGGCCCTTCCGGCGGTTGCATTCCGGAATCGCTCGCAGATACTCCGATAGATTACGACACCCTCACGCATCTGGGCGCCATGATGGGTTCAGGCGGTTTGGTCGTCTTGGACGAAACCGATTGCATGGTTGACATTGCACGGTATTTCCTTTCGTTCACCCAAAACGAGTCCTGTGGCAAGTGTACTTTCTGTCGAATTGGAACCAAACGCATGTTGGATATACTGGAACGTTTTTGCGAAGGGAAAGCCGTGGAAAAAGACCTGGTGGAACTGGAAAATCTGGCAAACTGGACCAAAAAAGGAAGTTTGTGCGGCTTGGGGAAAACGGCACCCAATCCAGTCCTTTCGACCTTAAAATACTTTCGCGAGGAATATCTGGCGCACCTTGATGGGAAATGTCCTTCCGGGAAATGCAAGAGCCTCATCACCTATACGATCAAAGATACCTGCATCGGTTGCACCATTTGTGCACAGGAATGCCCTTCGGATGCCATCCCGTTCACACCCCATCAGGTTCACACGATCAATAACGACTTGTGCATCAAATGCGACATCTGCAAACAAGCTTGTCCCATTGATGCCATTATATTGACATGAAAACGATGATCAAACTCCGAATAAACGCCATAGAAATTGAAGTCAGCAAGTGTTCCACAATTCTGGAAGCCGCTGCTGCAGCCGGATTTGAGATACCGACGATGTGCAATAACGGGGAAGTGGAACATTTTGCTTCCTGCATGATTTGTGTGGTCAAGGATGTTAAGAACGGCGCTTTTATGCCTTCGTGCGCTACCCGAGCACAGGAGGGCATGAACATTTTGACCGAAGATGCTGAATTGGCCGAAGCCAGAAAAATGGCCCTAGAGCTGCTTTTATCGGAGCATGTGGGCGATTGTGAAGCACCTTGCCGGATTGCCTGCCCTGCCTTTATGGATATTCCTCTGATGAACAGGCTGATAGCCGCTGGAAGAATGAAAGAAGCGTATACGGTCGTGAAAACGGACATTGCTCTACCAGGCGTATTGGGCAGAATTTGCCCAGCTCCTTGTGAAGCTGCCTGTAGGAGAAAACCCATTGACCATGCCGTCTCCATTTGCTTGCTGAAACGGTTCACGGCGGATGAATCCATCGAAGTTCCTTTAGAAAAACCAGTTCATACCTTTACAGAAAAAGTGTGCATCATCGGTTCCGGGCCAGCCGGTTTATCTGCTGCGTATTACCTTCAGCAAAAAGGCATCCAGACAGTCCTTTTCGACGGTAATGAACAGCCGGGCGGTGCCTTACGATATTCCATCGAAGATACTATTTTAGACAAGTCCATACTTGATCGCGAAATAGATATCATACGCGGCATGGGGGCTGTTTTCGAACAGAATCGGAAAATTGATGCTTTGAAATTCAAGACTTTATGCAACGAATTCGATGCCGTCGTTCTTGCCAACGGCAATTTTGGGGCAGAAATGTTGGATTGGGGGCTTGAAAACGATGGCAAACACTTGCTGGCTGATGAAGCGACCCATCGGACCAACATCAAAAACGTTTTTGCCATCGGCAATACCACCAGAGCTTCCAAAATGGCCATTCGGTCGGCTGCGCAGGGAAAAGAAGTCGCAACAACCATCGTGCAACTATTTAAAGGCGAAGCCGTTACAGGCGAAGTCAGACACTTCAACTCCAGTTTTGGCAAACTTTTCAGGGAAGAATATTCGGAATATTTGAAGGAAAGCAAGGATGCTGAACGTCAGAGTTCAGCCGTTCATTCAAAAGAAGGGTTCAGCCGGGAAAAAGCCATCGTGGAGGCAAAGCGTTGCATGCATTGCGACTGCCGAAAAGCAGATCATTGCGTACTTAGGGATCTTTCGGGTCGATACAAGGCCTCCCAGAAACGATTCAGCCCCACCAACAGGCTGTCTGTCGTTAAGAACGTGGCACAAAATAACCTGATTTTTGAGCCCTTAAAATGCATCAAATGTGGCATTTGCGTCCGAATGACGGCCAAATACAAGGAAACGTTCGGTTTCACGTTTATCGGAAGAGGATTTCAGGTCGAAGTCGGTGTACCATTCAACGAAAAAATGGAGTTGGCTTTGACAAAAACAATGATTCTTGTAGCGGAAGCCTGTCCTACCGGTGCTTTGTCCAGTCTTTCTAAAGAAAAGGAAGCGAGCATGTTGTACGAAACGTCCAAAGAATAAAAATAGGAAACGAACATGTTGCAATAAATGTCCAAGTTTATGAACATTATGCTTGCGAGTTCCATAGGACCTATAACTAAAATTATTTTCGTATGAAAAAGGGATTGTTGCTTTTACTTCTGTTTGTTGTTTGTTTTCAGTTTGCTTCAGCAGCAGACGGGATAAACAGCCGCGGTGGACAGCAATTGACTGGTGTGACGACAGCAACCATTCCGTTGAAGGTGGCATTGAAATGGACCTTTAAAACCGCAATGGAAATCAAGTCATCGCCCGTCGTTAAAGGCAACAGCATTGTCATCGGAAGCACGGATGAATTTGTTTACTGCCTGGACTTAAACGGGAAACTTCGTTGGAAGTATAAAACCGACAATTCCATCGAAGCCTCTGCATTGATACTTGGCACTACCGTTTATATTGGTAATTTAAGCGGAACCTTTTATGCCATCAATCTTTCAAGCGGAAAACTGCTGTGGAAACTCAGCGCTGACAATCAGATTATGGGTGGAGCTAACTGGTGGACAGACGGCAAAAAAACATGCATCCTGGTTGGAAGCTACGATTATTACCTGCGCTGCATCGATGCTGCAACCGGCAAAGTCCTCTGGAAATACGAAGCCAGCAACTATTTGAATGCAACAGTCGCCATTGAAAAAAACAGGGCTGTATTTGGAGGATGCGACGGGTTTCTGCATGTCGTGGACATCACGACCGGAAAAAGAGTTGCTTCCATCGAAGTCGCCACGTACGTAGCGGGATCGGTGGCACTTGAAAACGGCAGAGCGTATTTGGGCGATTACGACGGAAAAGTCACATGCATGGATTACATCAAGAAATCGGTCCTTTGGCGATTCAAGAATGCAGACAAGGAAATTCCAATTATCGCCTCGCCCTCCATTGTTGGCAACAGGCTGATGATAGGCAGTCGTGACCGGTTTTTCTATTGCTTTGACAAGATCAACGGTAAAATCCTTTGGAAAAAAAATACCGGCAATCCAGTAGATGCTTCACCCATTGCAGACAGCAGAAACGTACTGGTTTCCAATATGCGAGGAGACATGATGCTGCTGAACCAGATAGACGGTTCAGTCATTTGGACGTATGAACTAGGAAGCCCCATCATCGGAAGTCCGGGAGTCAGTGCCAAGGACATCGTTGTCGGTGCACAGGATGGAACAATTTATTGCTTGGGAACGCCCACTTTAAAAATGACAAAGAAATGAAAGTCGTACAAATCATCCCGGGTTCAGGAGGCAGTTTTTACTGTGGAAATTGCCTGCGCGACAGCAAATACATTGAATCAATCCGTGCGCAGGGGCTGGAAGTCATTATTATTCCCATGTACCTGCCCTTGCTTCCACGTGAAAAAAACAAGGAGGAGATTCCCGTTTTTTACGGTGCCATCAGCATCTATCTTAAACAACTGTTTCCAGTGTTCAGGCATGCTCCGGCTTGGGTGGAAAAAATACTGAACTCCAAACTCCTGTTGAAATTGGCAGCCGGCTTGGCAAATTCTACCCGGTCGAACGGATTGGAAGACATGACCATTTCCATGCTTTTGGGAGAACACGGCCAGCAAAAAGAAGAGCTCGAGAAAATGGTGTCCTGGCTGGAGCATCATTACAAAGCCGACCTGATTCATATATCAAATGCACTTTTACTCGGTTTGGCACACACACTTAAGGAACGATTGAAAATACCGGTAGTTTGCTCCCTACAGGACGAAGACGTCTGGGTGGACGGTATGGACGAAGCCTTCAAGGAAAAAACCTGGAATCTTCTGCGGGAAAAGGCGAAGGATGTCGATCAGTTCATCTCTGTGAGTCACTACTTTACGTCGTTCATGAAAGAGAACTTGAGCCTTCCCCAAAATAAAATTACTACACTGCATCTGGGAGTCGATCCTGCCGATTACAGCTATCGGAATGCCGCCGAGAAAGGCAAGAACATCGGATTTCTTTCCAGACTCTGCGAGGAAAACGGCCTGGACATCTTGGTGGATGCTTTTATCCTTTTGAAAAAAATGCCGGGAAACGATGACAGCAAACTCTTGCTCACAGGAGGCTCAACGGGCGACGACACACACTTCATCGCCGATCAAAAGCGAAAAATCCACCAGGCTGGCCTAACCGATCAAGTCCTGTTCATCCACGACTTCAGTGCCCAAAAACGCAATGCCTTTTTGGATCAAGTCACCTTAATGACGGTTCCAGTCAAACACGGGGAAGCCTTTGGCATCTACCTGACCGAAGCCATGGCAGCCGGCATTCCCATCGTTCAGCCTGCATTGGGTGCCTTTCCGGAAATTGTGAGCGGTTCCGGCGGCGGTGTCATTTATCCGGACAATACCCCTCAAGCCTTGGCTGAAACCTTGAATGCGCTACTTGCAGACAAAAAAAAACTGCGTACATTGAGTGCGAATGCCAGGCAAAGTATTGAAAAAACGTTCAATATTCACGCCCTTTCTAAAGAAATGGCTTCGATTTACCAGCAAGCAATAAATAACAACCAACCATGATTATTTCGGTAAAAAAGCTTTCCAAAAAATACACGCAGTCGCTTGGCGGTGCCGTCCGAGAAGTCTTGACTGAACTCGACCTGGAAGTTCCTGCAGGTTCCAAAATCGCCATAATGGGACCTTCAGGCAGTGGCAAAACCACCTTGTTGAACCTAATCGGTACGCTCGACAAACCGGATGCAGGTGAAATCAACATTGACAACCAGCCAGTTTCTAAAATGTCTGAAAAAGATATGCTGCACTTCAGAAACCAAAAAGCCGGCTTCGTGTTCCAATTCCACAATTTGCTGCCCCAATGCACGCTGCTGGAAAACGTGCTGTTGCCTACCCTGACCTATAAAGGAGACAAATCTGCGGTTAATAATCGAGCAAAAGAACTCATCGAATTCATGGGCATCAAGGAGCAACAAAACAACAAACCTGCTGAATTGTCCGGCGGAGAATGCCAACGGGCAGCCGTGGCCAGAGCACTGATCAATGCCCCTGAAATACTGTTTGCAGACGAACCCACTGGCTCCCTGGACTCCAAAAATGCGGAGTTGCTCATTGACCTGCTCATCGATATCAACCGAAAAATGCAGGTCACGCTGATCATTGCCACCCATTCCAAAAGCATTGCTCAACGAATGGATAAGGTTTACACCATTCAAGATGGAAAACTAGCAGATTGGAAAGGATGAACCTTAGCACACTGCTGAAACAGACCTTCAAGCATTATTTTGGCAACAACCTGGCAACTTCGGCCGGCATTGCCATCACGACCGCCATTATCTGCGGCTCGCTCATCATAGGCGATTCGCTGAACAACAGCCTCTTACAGATCGTTGATTACCGACTGGGGAATACCACCCATACCATCACTTCGGGCGACCGAATTTTTACACAGGAATTGACAAAAAGGTTAAATGAACAGGCCGCCCCCGTTTTGAAGACCGAAGCAATCGCATCCATTCAAGGCGGTGTCCAACGAGTCAATAAGGTGCAAGTCTGGGGCATTGATTCTACCTTTTCGGCCCTTCAGGAAGCCGGCAGCAGTTTTGCAAATATTGCTGATAATGAAGCGATTATCAGCCTGAACCTTTCAAAACAACTGAATCTTAAAGTAGGTGACGATTTTTTGATTCGTGTGAACAAGACGGGGCCCATCCCTGGTAATACACCTTTCGTGTCCGAGAATGATCAGACGACCTCCCGCAGTGTTACCGTAAAAAGGATTGTCGGAAAAGAGCAATCCGGACAATTCAATCTGCAAATTTCCCAGACTGCGCCCTTTAATATTTTTGTTAATATCGGCTGGCTGAACCAAGTAATGAGTTTACACGGTAAGGCCAATCTGGTCTTGATCAAAACCGATAAAAACGTTGAAACCCTTCAGCAGGAAGTACGCAAGGCCTTCTCTCTTGGCGATATAAATCTAATAATCAGCCAAGAAAATAATGCCGGCAGCTCAATGATCACTTCAGAAAGGGTTTTTATTGATGATTATTCGGCAGCGGCAATTAAAACTAAGATTCCTGAAACAAGCGGTGTCCTTACCTATTTTGTAAATAAACTGAGCCTGGGTTCGAAAGAGACGCCCTATTCCTTTGTTTCAGCAGTGGACAAAAGCTTTCAAAACCTTGGGCCAAATGAAATCCTCATCAATGAATGGTTGGCACAAGATTTGGGGGCTAAAGCAGGCGATAGTCTCAAAATCAGGTACTTCGTCTTTGGTCCACTCCGGAAACTGGTAGAGAAAGAAGCTTGGTTGAAAGTGAAAGGCATTGTCACCATGGAAGCGGCTCAAAAAGACCGAATCCTGATGCCGCACCTTCCTGGTTTGTCCGATGCCGGTAATTGCCGGGACTGGAAAGCCGGAATACCCATCGATCTGAAAAGAATCCGACCAAAAGACGAAGCCTACTGGAAGGATTTCGGAGGAACGCCCAAGGCCTACGTTTCCCTGGCGTTCGGTCAGCACTTGTGGAAAAACCAGTATGGATCCTACACGAGCCTCATAGTACCCGGAAATAGCAAACTCTCCAGTGTTGCCATCGATCCCTTTAAATTGCAGTTTCAGGTGAACGAAGTACGAAAAAATGGCCTTGATTCCGCCAAATCGGGCGTAGACTTCGGACAACTATTTGCAGGTCTGGGCATTTTCATTCTTGCTTCTGGACTTTTACTCACTATTTTACTGTTTAGCCTGAGCCTCAAAAGGAGGGAAAATCAGATCAAGCTGTTTACCTCCCTGGGCTTTTCATCGAGGTTGATTCGAAGGATCTTTCTAATGGAGATTTTTGGAATCTCGCTCGTTGGCGCGACCGCTGGTCTGATCATCACCATTGGATACTGCAAACTCATTTTACTGGCTCTTAATGAGTTATGGAATGATATCATCCGAACGGACGTGCTTGTACTCAAATTCGATATTGGAACACTGGCAACAGGTTTTGTAATCAGTTTAGTACTTGGCATCATGGTCGTCTATATCGGGACCAACAAAGCCTTAAGCCGGATCAACAAAACTGATAAGGCTTTGAAACATGTGGCCGACAGACCGGACAATCGGTTAAAATACTTCACTTACAGCTTCTTTTCGGCTTTTATAGTGTTGGCCGTCCTTCCTCTTTTTCATCTGATTGCTGAAAACATTTTTATCGGATTTCTCGCAGGAATCCTTCTTTTGCTTGCCTTGCTGCTTGGCACGTACGATTTCCTCCACCATGCTGGAAAACGAACGTCAAAAGGAATGGGCATAAAAGAACTCGGCTGGAAAAATCTGACCCGGAATCCGGCGCGAAGCTTCACCATCTTTTCACTGCTGGCGCTTGGTAGTTTTGTGATCGTTGTAACGGCGTTGAACAGGAAAGAAAGCATCGACAATACCAGGGATCTCACCAATGGAACCGGAGGTTTTGAGTTCATTGCCGAAACCACCGTTCCCATCCTTCGAGACTTGAACGATCCAACGACCAAAGCGGAATTCGGTTTGCCCGACAGCCTGCACTTCGTTCAATTTTATGCTGCCTACAACGACCATGCAAGCTGCCTGAACTTGAACCGCATTGCCAATCCTCGGATTCTGGCCACCAACCCGGCTTTGCTCGATGGACGGTTTACGTTCGCAGAAAAACACTCGATCCTGAATTCGGAACATCCATGGAACACACTCAATCGTTTCTACAAGGATATTGTTCCAGCCATTGCTGACCAGTCTGTCATTCAGTGGGGCCTGGGCAAGAAAATCGGTGATACGTTGCAATACACAGACAACAAGGGCCAACTAGTGCGACTACTCTTGGTAGGAGGGCTTTCCAATTCCATCTTTCAGGGAAACGTCCTTATTTCTGCTGAAAACTTTGCCAAACATTTCAGCGTCGGGAATGGTTCCAGCTTTGTTTTGATTGATTGTCCTGAAAAAGTTCAATCCACTATGCCAGAAGAACTTGGAATGATCTTCCGGGATAAAGGCTGGGTAATGCAGGGAACCCGACAAAAACTGGCTGAATTCAATTCCATCGAAAACACCTATCTCAGCATTTTCTTCCTGATGGGCGCATTCGGCATGTTATTGGGCATTATCGGACTTTCCATTTTCATTGTCCGAAACATGCTGGAACGCAAAAACGAACTAGCCCTTTTCAAGTCGTTGGGATTTAAAAATAAAACCATCTTGCAAATCCTGCTGTCTGAATACATCACCCTATTTTTAGCCGGCACCCTTTCCGGTACCCTTTCAGCATGCTTTGCAGCATTGCCAACCCTCTTGAAAGGTGGCCAGACAGTTCCGACCGGTTTTCTGCTGACCGTCCTTAGTTTTTTGGTGCTGAACGGTATTGTTTGGATTTGGCTCGTTTCCCTCCGTATCATCCGAAAATCCAGGACATCGGATTTATACGGAAACGAATAAAGATTTGTGATGAACTATTTTTAATCCTAAGGCACTTTTTTTGAAAAATAAATCAAATTATTAAAAAAAACAATCCTATATTTGGACAATGATTGTCCTGAAATATTTTTCAAGAATAGGAAACAATGACCATAAAGGAATCGTTTGGTGATTACATCAGATCTTTAAGAGAAAGAGAGAAACTTCCCCTTCGAAAAGTTGCTGCGGTATTGGATATTGACCCATCCACATTGAGCAAGATTGAGAGAGGAGAACGTACTGCAAATAAAGAAATGTTGCCTTTCCTAGCTGACTTATTCAATGAAAAAGAAGCGACCCTTGGTTTAATTCTGATGAGTGATAAAATCGCTTATGACCTCATGAATGAATCCAACCCGGACGAGATATTAAAGGTAGCAGAGCGAAAAATCAAGTATTTTAAAAACAAGAACTTTAAACAAGGTTCATTTGACTTTTAGGCCATGACAATCCAGGACCTTATTCAAAAATACCATTCAAACAGAACAACCTACTTAAAAGCAGATTATAATGAAACGCAGTTAAGAACTGATTTTCTGGATCCGCTTTTTGAATTGTTGGGTTGGGATCTTAAAAACAATCAGGGAAAACCCACCAATGAACGAGAAGTTTTAGTAGAAGAAGCGTTGAGAGGTGAAACAAACAGTAATACCAAAAAACCCGATTATACATTTCGTTTATTTTCAGAAAGGAAATTCTTCATTGAAGCTAAGAAACCGTACGTAAAGATTGAATCTGAGCCCGAACCCGCAAAACAAATTCGCAGATATGGATTTACAGCGAAATTAAAGATTTCGGTTCTTTCCAATTTTGGGTTGCTTATACCATTAGAACGTTAATTCAGTTTACAAAAAGAGGAATTGAACCAGACTTTGAGGTCTTTGTACAACCTAGGAAAAGACGATACTCAGATCCCATTAATAGCACAATTGTATGCAGTTAATTAGAAAAGCATCCAAAGAAAAGTTAAGGGGAGGTTTTTATACGCCCAATACCATTGCTGACTTTATTCTAAAATGGGCGTTTAATGGAAACAAAGAGCTAGACATTCTTGAACCAAGTTGTGGTGACGGGGTATTCCTTGAAGAAATTCAAAAAGGAGGCTATCAATACAACTCTGTCACTGCTATTGAACTGGATAAAGAAGAGTTAGAAAAATCAAGAGCTATTGGATTGACAAATACAGAAATCATTCATTCCGATTTTCACGATTATTGCATTCATACCAAAAGGCGATTTGATTTGATTATTGGGAATCCACCTTATATCCGTTACCAATACTTTAACAAACAGCAACAACAATATGCGGCAGAAATCTTTACAAAAGCGAATCTGAAATACTCCAAACTAACCAATGCTTGGGTCTCTTTTGTAGTAGGCGCTTCCTTGCTCTTAAAACAGCAAGGAAAAATTGGCTTTGTTCTGCCTGCCGAGATTTTGCAAGTTTCCTATGCACAAACATTCAGAGAGTTCCTAGCTCATTATTTTAATAAAATCAATATAGTCTCCTTCGAAAAATTGGTTTTCCCTGACATTCAACAAGAAGTAGTATTGTTGCTGTGTGAAAAGAACAATTCACAAACGCACTTGATAGAGCATTTGGAGTTGAAAGATGCTGAATCCCTTCAAACCTTGGATGTTTCTCGGCTTAAAAGTCCCAAAAAAAAGATTGATTTCAAATCCAATAAATGGACTTTTTACTTTCTTGAACAAAAAGAAATTGATTTTTTAGAACGATTACAGGAATCAAATGTGATTCCGAAACTGGGTACTCTTGCTAAAGTTGAAGTTGGAATAACCACAGGCTCCAATCCATTTTTCACGGTTCCACTTTCGACCGTTCAGAATTATGACTTGGGCAACTATGCCAAACCTCTCGTAGGACGGAGCGTCCAGGTGCCAAGTGTGATTTTTACCGAAAACGATTGGCAAGAGAACAGAATTTCGGGAGCCCGGACGCACCTGCTTACTTTTCCTGATAGAATTGCGCTAAGCAACTCAATAGGCGCAAAGGAGTATATTGCTTGGGGAGAAGAACAAAAAATTCACGAAGGCTACAAATGCGGCATTCGGAACGAATGGCAAATCGTACCTTCATTAAGAATCTCCGATGCGCTTTTTATACGCAGAAACAACCTCTTTCCAAAACTAATTATCAACCAAGCACGAGCATACACTACCGACACCATGCATCGTGTCACTGTAAAACCGGATGTCGAGATTAAAGCTCTAACGGCAAGTTATTACAACTCTCTAACCCTAGCTTTCACTGAAATTTGTGGAAGAAGTCATGGCGGTGGCGTTTTAGAACTCATGCCAAACGAAGTAGAAGAAATCTTGTTGCCCTACCACCTAAACAATGCAGAATTGTTGCCAGATATTGACAAAATGATCCGCGCAAAAGAGAATATCACAAACGTCCTAAATTTAACCAATCAAATCATACTTAAAGCAAATTTTGGCCTTTGCAATTCCGATATTGCGCTAGCAGACAGTATTTGGAAAAAGCTATCTCAACGTAGGCTAAATCGTGGAAAATAAAAAAAACGGTTTCAGCATTTTAAGACTGAAACCGTTTTTTCGTTGGTATAAAAACCGAGCGTTACTTAATCTTGTAATGGTCGCTTAGAATTCCAGCAAACCAACTTATGGGCAGAATACGTTTCAGGAATATCGCCAGTTTCTGTTCGAAGGAAGCGACAATGTAGCGGTTGCACGGACGTCTTTTTTCAACAATTTTCAGCATCAACTTGGCCATGATGATAGGATCCCAGCCATTGACTTCGTCTTTTTCGAATTGCGCCTGCGATTTACGGAACTGTTCTTCGTAGGGACCACCGGCCACCGTGATGTTGGTGCGGTTGGCCGTGTTGCTGGTGGCAAAGTCACCAGGATTGATCACCACTACGCGGATGTTGAATGCTTTGACTTCCATACGCAACGATTCACTCAATCCTTCGATGGCAAATTTGCTGGCCGAGTAGAACGCCTGAAAGGGCAAACCCATCAGTCCTCCGATGGAACCAAAATTGACAATGGTACCATGTTTGTGGTTGCGCATGTACGGCAGGGTCGCCTGGAGCATGTACACCAAACCGTTGACGTTGGTTTCGAGCTGTTTTTTGAACAATTCTTCGGGCGCTTCCTCAATAGGACCACCCAAATGCATGCCCGCATTATTGATGAGCACGTCGATGCGCCCTTGTTCGGCGATTACC